>ULXG01051350.1_pt1 | contig 34466 bp, 33 predicted proteins | sample 1961141 | NCBI WGS metagenome assembly ULXG01 (sample SAMEA4835834, study PRJEB28245) | human gut metagenome | biome: gut microbiome; material: fecal sample | place: Denmark | collected 2008 | reverse complement strand
CCGCGACGCGCCTTCCCTCCCGTGCGTTCCCCGCGCCCGCCGCCTGCGCGACGAGCGCGGTTCCGCCCATTGCAAAGAACTGCACGACTATCATCATGGTGTTGTTTATCGTGGACACCTGGCTGACGCCCGCCGTGGCCTCGTTGCCTATAAAGCCCATCACCACTATATTTATATTGTCTAGCAGCGTCGCCGCTACCTGCTCTATGAGCATCCCTGGCAGCATGGAGCGCATATCCCGCCGGACAAGTTCGTTTGCGCTCACCGGTGGAAAGAGCCAGTTTTTAAAGCGGCTCATGCTCTGTCCCCGCCTAGCCACTGCCCGAACCACGCGAGCATGGCGTCTATGTCGTGCAGCAGCTGCGAAACGCTCCTGCCCCCGTGGTAGCAGTGCTTGTTCACCAGCATACGCGCAGGCACCCCGCGCTCCAGCAGCGCCACAAACATCTGCTCGGCCTGCTCCATGGGGCAGGCGCGGTCCAGCTCATGCTGTATGAACAGCGTCGGGGTGCTTACATTGGCGGCGTATTTGAGCGCGGACTGGTTCCAGACAAGCTCCGGGTTGTCCAGCGGCGTACCGCCGAGCACGAAGTCACCGTACCAGTTTTCCGAGCTTGTGGCGTGCATACTTATCCAGTTGCTGGCAGACATACGCGGTACGGCGGCGGCGAAGCGGTTCGTGTGGCCTATTATCCAGTTTGTCATTATGCCGCCGTAGCTCTGCCCCGTCACGCCGAGGCGTTTTTCGTCCAGCTGCGGGTATTTGGCGAGCACGGCGTCAGTGAACGCCATGATATCGCGGTAATCGCGCCCGCCGAGGTCGGCGCAGACGTTCAGGTAGTCGCGCCCGAAGCTTGTGGAACCGTGCGGGTTGCAGAAAAATACGAAGTAGCCCTCGGCGCACCAGCGCTGGTGCTCGGAGCTGAAGGTGTCGGTTATGTACCCGTGCGGCCCGCCGTGGATGTTGAGAATCCCGGGGTACTTCCCGTCCGGCGAGAAGCCGCGGGGCTTCATCACCCAGCCGCTGACCTCTCCCTCGCCGGTGCTCACCGTCAGCGGCTCGCACTCGGAAAAATCGCAGCTTTCCCAGAGCGGGTCGTTGAAGTGCGTAAGCTGCTCCACAGCGCCGTCTTTGAAATAGTACAGCTCGGCGAGGCGGTTGGGATACCAGCCGGTTAGCACTATCCCGTCGCCGCAGGGCAGCGCGCAGGTCGGGTTGAGTCCGCCGAGGTCTATATCCTCAAAGTTTGCGCCCGTGGTAAAACGCCCGAGCTTCATGCGCGCCCCGTCGGCGCGTATGAACAGCGTCTCTGCGCCGACGCGGCGCACCGTGCCCGTCTCGAACTCCGGTTCGGCCTCAACGCGCAGGTCCCCGCCGTCGAAGCTCACGCTTTTCAGCCGTGTTTCAGCGAGATACGGACCCGGTTCTATTGCCCAGGCGGCGTACCAAAGCCTGCCCTCGTGCTCAAACATGGAGTAGACGTAACAGCTGTCGGAGCAGAGCATGATATTCTCGCCCGTGGCCCAGACGTGCTTATAAATGGCGACGCGCCCCCCGGCGTACCGGTCAAACTCCCAGCCCACAAAGCAAAAGCCGTCGTTCGTGAGGGCTATGTCGTCGCTGAAATAGGGCTGATACGTCTGCATCAGCGGCGGAGTCAGCCTCTCCAGCGCGCCGTCCGCGGGGTCGTAGACGAACAGGCTGCGGCGCTTGCGGTTGACGTAGCCCGCGCCGTTATCCATGAACGGGTACTCGTCAAAGTACATCCAGTCGGCCTGTTCACCCTCGCCGGGCGCGTTTGCGTCGGTCTCCGCGCGAACCATGAAGCGCCCGTCCGGCAGCGGCGAGCACTGCGCGAACGCGACCGGCACGCGCATATACTCAGATGCCTCGCCGCCGCGCACGTCGATGCAGTAGAGGATAGTCTCCTCTCCGGGCACCTCGCCGCCGCGCGCCCCGGGAAACAGGACGCGGTTTTCATCCAGCCAGAAGCCGCCGCCCTCTCGCCCTCCGGTTGTAAGGCGGTAAACGCGCCTGTCCGCTATGCCGCATACCCAGAGGTCGGTGAGGTATGCGTTCTTTTCAATGTCGTACCGCTGCACGCTGAAAAGGGCGCGCCCTCCCTCGGGGGAGAGCTTCAAGCCCTGTACGTTCCTGATTTTTTCGTAGTCTTTATTTGTAAACTTGTTCATTTTTACACCTCAGGGGGCAAAATTGGACGTATTCTGACAAGTTCTACGCTCGCCGTGCCGCCGCAGCACAAAACTCTGTCGCGCATTACGCAGCGCGAGCGTGCCATGAAGTCCAGCCCGGCGAGCGTGTGCGCAAGGTGCGCCCGTGCGCAGTCGTCAAGCCAGGTGCCGTGAGCCGTTTCATCCGCGGCCTCGGCGGTGAACATCACGCTGAAGGTCCAGGGCCGGCTTATGCTCGGATATGGGTGCCGGTCGTCGTAGGGAGAGGGTATCCAATAGTTGAGCATCGCGCCGGAGCGCTCGCTCGCGTACAGCTCGTCTGTTCCGTTCCAGGAGTATTTCATAAACCGCTGCTCCAACTCGTCGTTGACTCCGCCAAAACCGGGCAGAAACTGCATGGCGCCATTTACATAACGCTTCCACGCTTCGGACAACACACGGTTTGAGGCGAAACGCCCGTCGTCTACGTGGTAGTAGAACGCGCAGAGCAGCGCCCTTGGCAGCCAAAGTCCGCGGTAGCCCCCCGGGGCGTCAAACACGCCCTCAATCTCGTGGTGAGGCACACCGTGCAGGTCGATAAAGGCGTCCGGCAGGTACTTCTCGGCTATGTGCGTGAAGGCCAGCGCCTCGGTCGTGAGCGGCTCCGGGTCAAAGTAGGCGGGCATGAGATCGCCGCCGAGGCTGTTGGTGTAGCAGCACTGGTGCTGCCAGTTCGGGTGTACCTTCTGCAGTTCGTAGTGGAGCGCTGCACCGTCGGCGTTTTCCATAGGCACGACCACGATGTTTACGTCCTTGTATATCTCACGGTACCGGGGATTCGTCAGCAGCTCTTGCAGGAGGGCGAATGCGGCGTTCGTCGCCGAGACTTCATTCGCGTGGTGCCTGCCGTTTATGTATAGCGTGGGCAGGAGCGACAGGCGCTTTGTGCGGGAGACATATCCGTCCCTGGGCCACGCCGGCTCAACGGCCCAGACATTCCGCCCCTGCACGGTGGAAGCCGCGCGCCAAACGTTCAGCCCTGGCACATGCCGTAGCTGCGACACTATTCGCTCGCAGTCGTCGTAACCTATAAGCTGGTCAGGCATGAGGTCTATGTCGTGAATGTCGAGCGGCTCGGGAGTGGCTGCTTCGGGTATCTCGCAGGAGTATTCCCCTCCTGCACAGCGCAGGCTGAGTTTCCCGTACGGGGAGAGCAGCCCAGCAAGCTCAGTGAAGCCCTCGCCCGTCAGCTCAGTGAGGGCGTGCACTACCTCGACGCAGGACTCTGGGGCGTCCAGGTTGAACTGAAGCCATAGCTTGCCGCCTTCAAAGGTTACACGGGTGCACTGGGCGTGCACCGAGCGCTTCGGAGAGCTGGTTTCGTTCGCGTACCGGTCGTAGATGCGTATTGCAAAGCGCGGCGCGCCGTCGCGCGTGGTTATGAGCGGCAGCACCAGCCCCGGACAGGACAGGTCGCGCCCAGTGGCGCGCCCGGCCCGCATCAGACACATTTTCGCTGTCTGATTGAGACTGTCCTCCAGCGTTTCACCGCTGGATATGTGGTCGCAGCGTGTACTCAGTTCGCGCTCCACACCGCCCAAAGCGGCCTCTATCTCCGCCCGATGCCAAAAAGGCGCCGCGCCGGAGCGCGTTCTCCCGAGCAGCATGGGTAGAAGTTTGTCCTGGAATATATCCCAGAGCGTTTCGGCGTCTGTTTGCACCCTCTCGTCGAGCACCGCCTTGCCGTTTATCTCTACGCGTACGAAGCCGGTAGGCACGAGGGCGGTACCTGTCTCGGGTAGCGCATCCAGCGCGCGCCGCGCGTGTGAGCGGACAGAATACGCGTCCGCAAGCACCTGGTTTCCCAGCGCGTCGAACGCCACCGCCTCGTAGGAGTGAGGCAGAGCGGTTGCGCCCTCAAATGTGACTGCCTCGCGTCCAATGCCCATAACTGCGGTAGCGAGCTCGTCGGCGGGATACATCTCGCGCAGGCGCCGCGGAGGTTTCTCCGGCACGGGCACAAGTTCCAGACCATCCTCGTTGTATATGACGCCAGAGACGCCGGACGCATCGAAGCGCACTAGCACGCGCGCCGCGCCCGCGTCCCTCGCGCGCGGGGCGAAGCTCTCCTCAAGCCAGCTCTGCCCCTGCTTGTAGGCGCAGATTATCTTGGCGTCGCAGCGCGCTCCCGTTGACTCCACGAGATAGGTAAACTTCTTTTCAATTCCACGGCGCACTTCCGCGCTCTGCCATAGCGCGCCGGTCAGCTCAACGCTGTCACCGGGGCAGATAAGCTCCAGTGCACGATTCAGCAGTGTCGCTGCGCGCTCTGTCTCACCCTCCGGTGCATACTCGTGGCTGAATGACAGCATAGGCTCGTTCATGGCGTGCAGCTCGCAGCTCGGAAAGCGCACGCGAAAGTGCTCTATATCTGCCGCAGCGCTCACGACGGCGCACTCAGGCTTGTCAGCGGCTATGTACGCCGCCTCGCCGTCCGGGTTTTTACCGCCGACAGCAGCGGCTATGTGACACGTTGTGTCCGCAAGGTCGTACGCGCCTACGGGGATGGAAAACTTCAACGCGAACTCACGCATGAACTCGGTGAGAGCCTCTCCAGCGCCGTCTATGACTACGCGGTGCCTGTCGCAGCAGCGCTCAAGCCGCAACTCCGGGGACACGTCATGCCCGGTGAACACGACCAGGTCGCCCTCGTCGGTGCCCGATACCAGCGGGTAGTCAATGCGCGTCAGCTCACAGCCGAAGCGCATTGCAAGGCAACACGCGGCCTCGCAGATCGAACTATCAAGGCCGTTCGGGAAGTAGAAGCGCAGGTTGAAATGGTCGGGCAGGTCGTCTCCATCCCTGTCGGAGAGCGCCCATCCGGTGAGGAACAGGCGTTCCAGCCCTCCCTCGGGAGGATCCGGCGGCGGGACTATACGGTTGTCCGTGGCGCTGACGTAGCCGTCAGGCGGATCCGAGGCGCGCTTCGGGCGTATGTGGCAACGCTTGTAGGCGTCCAGCCAGGCGCGGGCGGCGTCCTCTCCCGGGGGAGCGGGGACTATGCCGACGCCCGGAGCATACCCAGCGGCGCAGAGATACTTCATGCCTGGCAAGGCCTCGCCCGGCGAGCGTATCACCGGCGGGACGCCTACGCCCATGGAGCAGAAACCGGCGAGCTGCGCGAGTTCAACCGAAAAACGCAGTTCCCTCTCCGATGCCTCGGGGGGAATATACACTCCGTAACCCATATCAGCCCGCCGCGCAGAGCTTACAGCTCACGAAATGTCCCGGCTCTACCTCTATCTCCTCGGGGTCGGACTCCGTGCACGCGGCGGCGCACTGACTGCACCTGGGCGCGAAGCGGCAGCCCGGCTTCGGGTTGATGGAGGTCACAATCTCGCCGGTAAGCAGCTCTATCTTCCTTCCGCGCGCCGCAAGCGTCGGCTCGGGCAGCGCGGAGAGCAGCGCGCGGGTGTAGGGGTGGCAGGGGTTTTCAAATATCCGGTCGGTCGGGCCGTACTCCACGCACTTGCCAAGGTAGGTGACCATGATGTTCGTGCTTATATGCTTTACTACGGAGAGGTCGTGCGTCACGAACATATATGTGAGCCCAAGCTGCTCCTGCAAATCCATGAGCAGGTTTAGAATCTGCGCCTGTATGGACACGTCCAGCGCGCTGACAGGCTCGTCGCAGACTATGAACTCCGGCTCCACGGCGAGCGCCCTGGCTATGCCTATGCGCTGGCGGCGGCCTCCGTCCAGCTCGTGCGGGTAGGAGTTTGCAACGCGCTTTGAAAGGCCCACTATGTCCATAAGCTCCTCTACACGTTTGTAGCGCGCGTGCTTGTCCCCGTACAGGTGGTTTACCTGCATGGGGTCGGCTATGAGGTCGGCGACGCACATACGCGGGTTGAGGCTCGAATACGGATCCTGGAATATCATGCTCATGCGTTTGCGGTCCGGGTCGTGTTTTTTCATCTTGGAGATGTCGCGGCCCTTAAAGAGCACTTTTCCGCCCGTCGGTTCGTGCAGGCCGATGACGGTGCGTCCGAGCGTGCTCTTGCCGCAGCCGCTCTCGCCGACGACGCCCAGCGTCTCGCCGCGCATGATTTTCAGGTTTATGCCGTCTACGGCGTGAAGGTAGCCGCCGCGCGTCTTGTAATACTTTTTCAGTTCAACTGTCTCCACAACGGGGACGGGAGCTTCATTCATGCTTTTCTCCTCCAAAGAGATGACACTTTATCCTGTGTCCGTCCTCTACGTACTCCTCCGGCTCACGTTCGCGGCACGCTTCCGTGCAGTGCGGGCACCTGGGCGAGAACTTGCATCCCTGGGGCAGGTCGGTTGGGTCGGGCATAAGCCCGTCTATCGGGGACAGGCGGCGCGCCTTGCTCGCAATATTAGGTATGGCCCCGAACAGCCCCACGGTGTAGGGGTGGTGCTTGCCCTCGGAGTAAATCTGCTCCACGCTGCCGTACTCGATTATCTCGCCGGCGTACATAATCGCCACGTCGTCGCAGGTGCGCACCACCACGCCGAGGTCGTGGGATATCATTATCATGCTCATGCCCAGTTTCTGCTTCAGCTCGTCTATGAGTGCGAGCACCTGCGCCTGGATGGTGACGTCCAGCGCCGTAGTAGGTTCGTCGGCTATGAGTATGTCCGGTTTGCACGCCAGGGCTATCGCTATGACGACGCGCTGCTTCATGCCGCCGGAGAACTGGAGCGGATACTCTTTCTTGCGGGAAGCGGGTATGCCGACCATCTCCAGAGCGTTGTCCACGCGCTCGTCCATCTGCTGCTTTGTCAGACCCTCGCTGTCGTGGTTTTTCACGGCCTCCAGAATCTGGTCGCCCACCGACATAATGGGGTTCAGGGCGGTCATGGGGTCCTGGAATATCATAGAGACTATCTCGCCGCGCAGAAGCCGCATCTGCCCCTCGGGTATGTCGCGCACCTCTTTGCCGTAAATCTTCACGCTGCCGTTCGGGACGGCGCTTATCCTGTCGGGCAGAAGGCGCATTATCGCCAGAGCCGTGCTGGTTTTTCCCGCGCCCGTCTCGCCGACGAGGCCGATTGTCCTGCCTCGCTCCAGGGCGAAGCTCACGTGGTTCACGGCGCGCACGACGCTGCCGCCGGAGTGGTACTCTACGGAGAGGTCCTCCACCTCCAGCACCGGGCAGTCGCGGCGGGACATGTCAAGTACGTCCGCCACTTTTTCGTTGTTCTTATTCTTCTTCATATACGCACCTCAGTCCTTCAGCCGCGGGTCGAGCGCGTCGCGCAGGCCGTCGCCCATAAGGTTGATGCTCATGGCGGTGAGCACTATGGCAAAGCCCGGTATGAGCGTAAACCACGGCGCGTTGCGCATATATGCGCGCGACGAGGAGATGATGGCGCCCCACTCCGGGGTGGGCTGCTGCACGCCGAAGCCCATGAAGGAGTAGCTAGCCGCCGCGAGTATAGTGCCCGATACACTGCCGGCAAACATGATTATTATGGGACCCATTGCGTTGGGAAGAACATGTTTCATAATTATGCGGAAGTTGCCAGTACCGTAGCTGCGGGCGCACTGCACGTATTCTGTGTCTGAGAGGTTCAGCACCGTTGCACGCACGAACCGAGCATAACCCGGTACGCCGCTTATCATAAGTGCCCACAGCAGGTTTTCCACGCTCTGGCCCAGCGCCATGACCAGCACGAGGATGAGCAGCATACCTGGTATGCTGGCAATCACATCGAACAGGCGCATTACAACGTTGTCCAGCCAGCCGCCGAAATAGCCGCAGGCGGCTCCGATGAACGCGCCGACGGCGAGCGAAAGCGTTGTCGCCACTATGCCAATCACGAGCGAGTATCGGCTGCCGTGAATCACTCGTGCAAAGAGGTCGCGGCCCACGTTGTCCGTGCCGAAGATGTGTTCGGCGCTCGGCGGCTGGAGCCAGTCGGAGCTGACATCCAAGGCCTTGTCGTAGGGCACTATTACGTCGGCAAAAACGGCTACGAGAAGGATTAGTATAAGCAGCACCAGCCCTATCATCGCCGGGCGGTTTTTGCGGAACAGTCGCCAGATTTCCCTCCAGCGGCTGCGCTTTATGCCGGCGCCGTCAATATTTTTTCTGCTCATTTATGTCGCGCCTCCTTACTTTACAAGTTTGGCCTTCACGCGCGGGTCGGCGAGGGCGCTCAGCAAATCGAGCAGCACGACGAGCACGGAGAATATCGCCGCGAGGAAAATTGTGCATGCCATGACGACCGGCACGTCCTTGGCGTTAACGGCGTTTATAATCACGGTACCCAGGCCGGGCATACCGAAGATGCTCTCGGCTATAACGGTTCCGCCCAGCAGATAGCCGAAGTTTATGCCAATCTGGTTGAGGATGGGCAGCATGGCGTTCATAAAGGCGTGGCGCCAGATTACCGTCTCGTTCGAGCAGCCCTTTGCCCGCGCCGTGCGCACATAGTCCTGGCGTATGGCTTCGAGCATCGTTGTGCGCGTCAGGCGCTGCAGGCTGGAAGCGGAGAGTATCGCCGCGCAGCCCACGGGCATTATGTAGCTCGTCCAGCCGTCCACTCCGCTCGGCGGGAGCCATCCGAGATAGAGGCTGAACACCAGCATGGCTATCATGTACACCCAGAAGCCCGGGAATGCCGCGAGCGCTATGCTTATCACGCGGATGATGTTGTCGCCGATGGAGTACTGCTTCACGGCAGAGAACACGCCCAGCCCTATGCCTATGACCGAGTAGCCCAGGGTCTGGAGCACGGCAAGCTTCAGCGTGTACGGGAAGTTCAGCATTATCTTGTGCATAACCAGCGTGCCGTCCTGATAAGATGTGCCGAAGTTGAAGGTCACAACGTCTACGAGGTAGTCCCACAGCCGCTGGAAAAACGGGAGCGTGTAGCCGAGCTGCTCGTTGAGCAGGTCAACCTGCGCCTGGGACGCCATCGGGCCTAGCATTCGCCGCCCCGGGTTGCCGGGTATGGCGTTTATTATGCAGAACACTATGACCGTCACGCCGAGGACAATGGGTATGACGAGCAGCAGACGTTTTATAATATATCTTGTCATATACCTGTCTCCTTAAAAAGCGCGGCACAAACAGTGATTCTGTTTGTGCCGCTTTCTTTGCCTTATTGTTACCTCACGCGGATGAGGTCGATGCCGTTATAGGTGGGCGGCATATCAAACTTGCTGTTGTAGGCAATGTACTGCGCCCTTACGCCGAGGTTAAAGTTGGTGCACTCGCCGACAACTATGTTCAGCGCCTCAGCCAGCAGCTCGTTTGTCTTTGCATCGTCGTCAGTCGTCATCATCTCGGAGATAATCTCGTCTACGCGCTCGTTACTGAAGCGGTTGAAGTTGTAGGGCTGGCCCGAGCCGTAGTAGTTGTTAAGGTTCTCCGCCGCGCTCATGCCGCCGGAACCGGTGGTGATGGCGAGTGAGAAACTGCCCTCCATAAACTTCTGCACCGCAGCGTTGGTCTCGTACTGGGTTATCGTGGCGTTTATCCCCACGTCAGCCAGGTACTGAGCCACCATCTCGGCCGAACCGTTGGTGTTTCCGCCGACTATCTCGCCCACGTCGATGGGCGTCGGCAGGCCGGTCTCTGCGATAAGCTCGCGGGCCTTGTCCGGGTCGTAGGTGTAGCCCTTAACGCCCTCGGGTATGTCGCGCTCGGGAGTTGCAAAGACTATCGTGGAGTCCTTGGCGGAGACGAAGCCGCTGCAGGTCGCGTTGCGGATTGCGTCATAGTCTATGGCGTAGGAGATGGCCTCACGGATGAGCGGGTTATTCAGCGGCTCCACGTTGGGGTTGAGCAGGAGCTGGTTGGGCACGACGGAGATGCACTCCTTGGTGGAGATGTTCTTGTCGTTCTGTATGAGCAGCATATTGTTGCCGGACACGCTGTAGGTGTCTATGGTTCCGCTCTGAAGCGCGATTATTGCTGTGCTCTGGTCGGGGATAGCCCTGACGTTGACTGTCTCAATAGTGGGCTTTTCGGCGCCCCACCACTCGTCCTTGAGCTTGAGGGTGTAATTGCCGGTGGCCTCGTCTAGGCTCTCCAGGGTGTACGGGCCGCTGCCCACGGGGTTCATCATGTAGCTCTCGGGGTCGGCGTCGTAGAGGTCGACGTTGTAAATTGCTATCATGTACCAGCAGTTGGGCACGCTCGCCCAGGGATAGGCCAGGCGGAAAGCTACGGTGCTCTCGTCGCGCACTTCAATGCTGTCTATCATGGCGACATAGCTCATGGTGTAGGGGTTATCCATGTTCCGCTCGAAGCAGGTCTTGACGTGCTCGGCGGTGACCTTGTCGCCGTTGGAGTACACGGCGTTCGGGTTCAGGTGGAACACCCATACCATGCCGTCCTCTTCCGTCTCCCAGCTCTCGGCGAGGTTCGGACGGAGCTGGAGCTGGAGGTCGTCGGTGGATATAACGTCAATCAGAGTACTGTACACGTTGGAAAACAGCGTGGACTGCGTGCTTATGTACCAGTTAGCGGGGTCATAGTCGGGTATGACCATGGTTTCGCCGATGGTTATGGAAGTGTTGCCCCCGGCTGCGGCGGAGGTCTCCGGTGCGGGTTCAGTCCCGCAGGCAGCGAGTGCAAGCATACATACTGCCAGGATGAGGGCTGCGGCTCTCTTCATTTTCAACTCTCCATTCCAAGAAGTATTTCCGCTACCATGGTAGCGTGTTTTGTAAATTTTATACCTTTCGACCTGATTTGTCAATACGAATTTACATCAGCACCGATTTGCGGTTTTAGCGCGCTAAAACAAACCTTGAAAAAAAGACGCCCGCAAGGCGTCTTTTTCCGTATTTCTCAATTTATCGGGTCCGGCACGGCGGCGCCCAGGTTCACTTTGTCCCTGTCCACCGTGGGATAAATGTCGGATATCAGCAGGCGCATCGCGTCCTCGCTTCGGTTCTCTATGAGCGCCTGTACGATGGCCTTGTGGCGTTCCGTCTCGTTCGGGTCGCCGTGCAGCGGCATGAAGTTTTCGCGCTTGTCCGGGAAGCTCTCGCCCAGGTAAGGCACCCCGCGGTAAGTGGGGCTGCTCTCCCCGCGTATCATCAGGCTGTAGAGCCGCTCTATGAGGTTCACAAGCGTATCGTTGCGCGAGAGTTTAGCCAGCTCGTAGTGGAAGGTCATGTTGGAGAAATAGGCAATCTCAGGGTCGTCTATATCGCGCTCCAGAAGCTGCATCAGGCTGTGGAACTCCTCCAGGTACGCCGTGTGTATCGTCAGGCGCAGCGCGGCGGTTTCGAGCGAGTAGAGGCAGTAGCGCATCTCGCTCATCTCCCGCTCGGTCGGCAGGCGCACGATATAGCCCTTGCTGGGATACTTGTTCAGAAATCCCTCGCTCACGAGCCTGCCCGCGGCCTCGCGGGCAGGGGTGCGGCTGCAATTGTAGCGGTCAGCAAGCATCTGCTCGCTGAAAAGCTCGCTGCTCGGCAGCCTGCACATCATCAGGTCGCGTTTTATCTGGCGGTAAATCCGCTCCGTCAAATCTTTGCCCTTCATAGTACCTCCCAAGGTCAAAGCTGTACTTTCTGCAAATATTATAGCGGAAATGATTCTCAGGCGCAAGGGCGTGTTACTTTTTCTCCGGGAACATATATTTCAGCCATGTCCCCCGCCTGAAGCGGGCGTGGTACAGCGCCGAGCGTATCGCGGTGTCAACGCCCTGGGTGAGCGCGATTGCGTAAGCGCCCCATCCGAGCCTGACTCCTAGTATCCAGGTGCCGAGCACGCGGACTATCCAGGCCGTGCAGGATGAGACGACCATGGCAAACTTCGCGTCGCCGACCGCCTTGAAGCCGTTTGGCAGTATGAAGCTGCCGTCCTGCATGAGCGCAAAGGGCGAGTAGATTGCGAGCATACCAGCCGCGACGACTACGACCTCCCAGTCGCGCGAGAATATCAGCGAGAACGGTATGCCGAGCAGCAGATGGCAGAGCGCGACCGGCACGCTCCACACCAGGTTCTTGCGCACCATGAACTTCAGCGCGCGTGAGACGCGCTCGCAGTCGCCTTCACCGGCGCAGCGGCCCACGATGGGTATTGTGAGGTAGTACAGCGCCATGACCGGCACGTTGAAAATACCGTTTACGCTGTTGAACACGCTGTTGCCGGAAATCATTGCTGCGCCCATACCCGCGAGAAAGCTCTGCAGCACAATCCTGCTGCCGTTGAACATGAGGTTTTCCGCGCTGCTCGGCACTGAGATTGCGGTTATGGCGCGGATATTCGCCGCCAGCTCGCCCGCGCCGCAGCGCTTTGGGCGCAGTTCAAAGCCGCGGCGCAGCACCATAGCCAGGCTGAGCGCCGCCGCTATCGCCAAGCTGAGCAGGTAGGATAGCGCCGTACCCGTCACGCCCATGTCCAGCGCAAAGGTCAGCGCCAGATTGAGCGCCAGGCTTGAAACGTTCAGCACTATGCTGACGTACATGGGGCGCTTGGTGTCCCCCGTCGCGCGCATGAAGCCGCAGCACTGAAAATATATGAACCAGAGAGGCGGCGCAAGCGCCGTAAAGCCGAAGTAGACGTTGGAGCTTGCAATAACCTCCGCCTCCGCGTCGCCGAACAGGAGCATTACGAACTCGCCGCGCAGCGCAAAAATCAGCGCGGTTATAACGACGCTGACAGTCAATCCGAGAGTCAGCGCGGAAAAGGCGTTCCGCGCCGCCTCGCCGCGCCTCGCCGCGCCCGCGTGCTGGCTGACTATCGCCGTCCCGCCTATTGCAAAGGCCTGGAAAAGATTCATAAGTACGCTGTTTACCGTGTTTATCTGCCCCACGCCCGCCATAGCCGCCGTGGAAAAGAAGCCGGAGACGAACACGTTCACAAGCTCCAGGAACACCGCCGCCACCTGCTCCACAAGCATACCGGGCAGCATGGCGCGCAGTTCCCGCGCGGTCGCCTCGTTCCCCTCCAGGCATTCAAACCTGTCCAGCCAGGACCTAAATCCGCCCTTCACAGCGCGCCTCACAGACTGTCCGCGAGCCTGCCGCGGGCCATCACAAGCTTCGGGAGTGCGTACATGGCGGAGATATCTTCGTCGGGCCTGCCGGGCACGAGTATCAGGTCGGCGTCGAGTCCCGGCTTTATCTCGCCGGTGACGCCCTCCAGGCCGCATATGAGCGCGCTGTACTTGGTCGCCTGAAGCAGCATATCCACGTTGCCCATGCCGCAGTGCTCGCGGCGCATACGAAACTCCAGCCCGGGCAGTTTTATGAGATCCGCGCTGTCGCAGTCGGTGCCGAAGCCCATGACCAGCCCCGCGGCGTACGCGGCGGTGATGTTCCGCTCGTTCGCCTCCAGCAGCGGGCGCAGCATCCGCTCTTTCTGCTCTTTTGTAAAGCCCGGCGTCGGTATATCGCTCGAAAGCACGGCGAGGGTCGGGACTATGTGCTGCTCTCCCGAGCGCAGGCGTTCAATCTGGTCGGGGCGTATGTGCGAGGCGTGCTCTATCGTGTCCGCGCCGTACTCCAGGCACATATCTATGGCTCCGGGGTCGTGCGCGTGCACGGCTACGCGCCTCCCGAGGCGGTGAGCGATGCGCACCGCGGCCTCCATCTCCTCCGGGAGCAGTTCGGACGGCTCTCCGGGGGCGTAGAGCTTTACGAAGTCGGCCCCGCCGCCTATCTCCTCGCGCGCAGCGCGCGCATACTCCTCCGGGCCGGACACGTAGCGCAAAAAGCAGTTCGGGTCTGCCGGCCTGTCGGACGCCGTCGGACGGAGTATCATCCCCCCGGAGACTATGCGTGGCCCGACGAACAGCCCGTGCTCGACGGCCTCCCGCACGCGCACGCTCAGCCGCTTGGGAGCGCCCATGTCGCGTATGGTCGTAAAGCCCATGGCGAGGTAGCGCTTGGCGCTCAGGCTGGAATTTATGAGGAGCTTGAAGTCGTCGAGGCGTATAACGCCGTTGTAGTAGTCGTAGCTCAGGTGCGCGTGACTGTCAAAAAGGCCGGGCAAGAGCGTCATTCCGCCGCAGTCTATGCGCTCGCCCTCCGCGCCCCCTGCGCTGCCGACGCGGGTTATCTTTCCGCCCTCGACCGCTACTTCCAGGCCTTCCCCGCCGACGCCGCCGGACAGTTCCGGTATCAGCCGGCAGTTTTCAAATATATATCCCACTTTTCGAACCTCCATTACCATGGTAGCAGCCATGCAATTTTCGCTATTTTATCACGCGGCATTTGTGCGTGTCAACACGGCAGTGGAGTCCCCTGCGGCTTCAGGCTTGACGGACATTTGCCTGTGTGTTAATATCTTGGTGCCAAACATAAAGAATATTCATTTTAATAATTATCTAATGAAATATTTTCACGTATTTGGGGGATAAAATATGGAAAGCGGGAAATGGAAATCTGTGTTTCTGGGAAAGGCCCGGGAAATCGCCATAATAACTGTGGTCATGGCGCTCATGTCGGCGGTTGTGTACTTTTTCCTCGTGCCCAGCCATGCCGCCGTAAACAGCGTGTCCGGCGCGGCGATAATCATAAACGGCCTTATTGACGTGCCCATCTCTGTGATTGCGCTCGTAATAAACGCGGTGCTGATAGTCCTGGGCTTCCTGCTCCTCGGCATGAGCTTTGCCTTCAACACCATATACTCCTGCGTGCTGCTGTCGGTTTTCCTGGCGCTGCTGGAAAACCTGTTTCCGGATTTCACCTCGTTCACCGGCAGCGCGGAGCTGGACGTGGGCTGCTACGTGCTCACGGTGAGCTGGCTTCAGGCTGTGATTTTCCGCCACAACGCGGCCTCCAGCGGGCTGGGCGTTATCGCGCAGATTATGAACAGGTACCTGCGTATAGAAGCGGGCAAGGCCATGTCCATAGTCGGGCTGGGCATCGCGCTCTGCTCCGGCTTTGTCTACGACGGCAAAACGGTTGCGCTCAGCGTGCTCGGCACTTACTTGAACGGCCTGGCTATGGACCACTTCGTCTTTGGTCAGAACCTCAGGCGGCGCGTCAGCGTGATAACGCGGCGCGAGGAGGAGCTGCGCGAGTACATACTCAATGAACTTCACTGCGGCGCGACGATATACCGCGCCGAAGGCGCATACACGCACGGGCAGTACCCCGAGCTGGTCGTAATCGTGGACAAGCCGCAGTATCAGCGCCTGATGAACTATGTTCACAAGCTGGATCCTGATGCTTTCGTAGCAGTTTATACTGTGTCGGAGATCAGCCGCAAAAGGTGGAGAACGTAAGAAGTCTCTATAGAAAAATAAATCACATAATTCGTCTTAGTTCAGCCAGTTCGTTTCATAGTCTAACTGAATGGTATATGTTCCCAAAGCGCCGTGCTATTCCGCTCAATCCCGCACCAAAAGTTCAGAGGCATGCTTTATGAGAACTGACAGAGTAGATACTGTGCCCTGCTAATGGACACAGCCTAGTATAATGACAGGCGAGACTTCAATATCAAACTCACTGACCTTCCCAGCTGGGCCGAAATCTGCTGCCAGCGCAAGGAAGCCTAGCGCGGAAAGTGAGCGGCGCACCAGTTGGAGGGATGATGAAATTGTGTATATCATAAACGCATTCGTCAATTATGCAGTGAAGTGTATGATAGTTTTGGCGCAATCGAAACATCTGGTTTCGTCTGCGAAGCTTGCTGAGGACGTTGGAACATCGCAGCGATATGTGCTGCATATATGTTCACGGCTCAAGGACTCAGGTATTATATCTGCTCGCTACGGAAAATCTGGTGGATACGTTCTTTTACTGAATCCGGCTGAAATTACACTGATGGATGTAATAGATGCACTGTGTTTTGACCCAACGATTGCGTATAGGTCCTGCACCTCGAACCCTGTGTTTGCAAAACTGGAAAACCATTATGACAGCCTCAACACGCTGGTGATGGGCAGATTGAAGTCTGTTACGTTAGCAGAGCTTTTATAACAGATTTACCAATCCACCATCACCCCCACGACAACGAACCTCGCGTCGCCAAACTCGTAGCTGCATGTAGAGAGCGTGAGCAGGCGGTCGCCGGTGGTGGGCTTCACATCGCTTGTGAACGTCGAGCGGGCTATGGCTGCTTCTATCCACGTCTGAACTTCCTCGTAGTTTGCAAAGCTCACCTCCCAGGCATTCTCCGACGGGTCGGCTACATACGCGGCGAAGAGCTGCACCTCGTACGTCGCGTCCGGCGTTATGAGCAGCATTGTCGGATGCGCGTCGTAGAAGCTCTGGCGCTTGTAGCCGTCGAGCGCGGCGAACATGGCGCCGCTGCGCATGTGGTGCCCGTAAATGATTGAATGGACGCTCAAAAACGACGCGTCGACACGGCTGTCTAAAAACAGGCAGCCGCTTGCATTTTGCGTGCCGTCGAACAGGTGGTCGAGGTAGTACTCATCGTCGCTGCCCTGCACGACGGGGTAGTTTATCTGCGTCCCCTCGCAGTAGAGCCAGCCGACGATGTCCGGGTTTATCCGGCTGAGCGCGGCGAAATCCACGTTCGGCGCGCCGGACTGAACCTGCGGCGTTTCAGTCTGCTGCAAGCCGCCAGACTCATCTTCTCCCGGAAAACTTGAAGGGAAACTCACATACTCCTCCAGGCCGGAGTAAGCCTCGTCGCCCTCGGCATACTCGGCCGTCCGCTGACCGAGCACATACCCGCCGGCGGAGAGCACGAGCAGCGAAAGTGTGAGCAGCGCTGCCAGTACGAGCTTCTTTCTCATTCCCGTCCCTCCTCATACCGGCGCACGAGCTTATAGAAGGTGCTACGCTTCAAACCCAGCTCGTGCATCGCGGCGACTGCCGTGAGTTCGCCGGACCGCCAGCGCTTGTAAACACCGTCCCAGTCTGCCGGGTACGCAGTGCCCGGTCGACCCAGATGCGCGCCGCGCTCTTTCGCAGCGGCAATGCCCTCTGCCTGACGCTGCCGTGTGGTCAGGCGCTCCTGCTCAGCGATGCTGGCAAGCACTTCAATAAGGATGTTGTTTATCATGTCGAACACCCACTCCTGACCCTCGGGCAGCTGAATCATGGTTGTGGGCAGGTCAATAACCCGCACGATGATGTGCCGCTCCTTGAAGTACCGCAGCTCCTGCATGATATGTTCCTTGCTGCGGCTGAGCCGGTCGAGGGACTTTATGACCAGCGTGTCGCCCTCTCGCAGTATGGTGTTCTTGAGCGCCTGGTATCCGTCGCGCTCAAGCGTCACGCCGGTGGCCTTGTCGGTGATGATGTCGCGCTCGTCTATGCCGCAGTCCATCAGCGCCTTTATCTGCCTGTCCAGATGCTGTTCGCGCGTGGACACCCGCGCGTAACTGTAGGTCTTTTTCATGCGCCGACCTCCTCGAAAGTGTGCGTAAACGTCCAGTGCGTTTTCGGATATGTCGCGTGTCGCAGTCGGTACTTTACGGACGCCGTTCAGCGCGTTTTTGGCTCCAAACGGCGGTGGCTGTAAAGGTGTACCTTTGCGGAGACGTTATATTACACTGTGGGAAGGTGGAAATTGCAACAGAGAATCCTGCTTGCCAAACCGGGCGCCGTCTGTTACACTGTTCATATAAGTTTCCGCATCGCGCCGCGCGGTGACAGTATCACGTTTACAAAGTGCCTGAAGGACATCCTTCAGGCACTTTTTGCATATATGGAGCTGCGGCTCCCCCTACTCTTTGCTGCGGGGAGCCGAGAGGCGTACCCGTTCACATACACAGCACAAACGGAAGGAGTACGTCATGTACAAGAGAGAACTTAGCATCACGGGCACGCCCGTGGGTCGGATAACACCCGGCGCACGCGCGCTCATAATCGAGGACGGCTTTGCCCGGTTGACCTCCACGGTGCTGGCACTCGAAGAGAGCTCGCCGTTCGAGCTGCGCTTTGAGACACGCAACACACTGTACACGCTGAGCATACCGGCGCGCTCCGCGCCGCCCAGCGCCGACACTATAAGCTTCGCGCCGTATATGGCAGAAAGGGAATGACATGGAATGGAAGTTAAAACAGGCCCTTTGCCTGAGCTGGCAAGAGACCTCGGAGCTAATATCCAATCAGCTGCATATTGCGCTCGGGCAGGAGATTCCCTGCAAAGCACGGCTCATGGACGAGGTCTATTGGGCCGTGTTCACTTCTGGGTACGTTTTCACAATCGACGAGCTCGTCGCCCTGCTCACATACGCCGACGCAAAGCCGCGCGTCTGCGCCGAGGTGTTTTCCATAGAGGGGGATACGACCAAGTCGCTGCCCTCGGAGCTGGGCTCACTGCTGCTCAGGAAAGCGCTCCACCTGAATTGGGAGCTTGAGTATCCCACGGAAGGCGGCCTGTGGCTGCTGGACATCACAATGGAGATTTGATTGGAGGCAAAGTAATGAACGAAGTCATAAAAGAAGCCATTGAAAACTACGGTGCAAAAATCGTGGGGTTGGACGACAGCTTTAAATTCCACTGCGCGCAGTGCGGCAAGTGCTGCACGAATCGCGAGGATATACTGCTCACGCCGCGAGATCTGTTCCGCGCGGCGAAGGAGCTGAATATGACCGTCAGGGATTTCTTTTCCGAATACTGCGAGCTGTACATCGGCGCGGAGTCACGGGTACCAGTTCTTCGCCTCAAACCGCGCGGCACAATACGCCGCTGCCCCCTGCTCGAGAACCGGCGCTGCCGCATACACAAGTCCAAGCCCGTCATATGCGCCATGTTCCCCGTGGGGCGCATGGTTACAATAGATCAAAAATCGGGTAAGAAAGGGACCTCATACCTGCTCAACCCAATAATCTGCGGCGACAAACCCGAGGCGCACACAGTGCGCGAGTGGCTGCTGGAAGGCGGCATGCCGGTGCACGACGAGTTCTTCTACAAGTGGCACGAACAGATCGGAGAAATGCACTTAAAGGTCAAGGCCATAGAGGGCATGTGCAGCAGCGCTGAGATCGTGCACATCACATGGGATTTGATGTCCATTCTGCTGTATCTCAACTACGATATAGACGAGCCGTTTGACGAGCAGTTCGACCACAATATGCATTACCTCAACAAAATGCTGGACGGCCTGTTGGCCGGCGAAGGAGCAGACGAAGATGAACGACGAGAAGAATCGTGACCAGATTGTCCGCAAGGACGCGCGCGGCTGCTTCGTCGAGAGCCTGAGCGACGCTTTCGGGATAGGCAAGGCGCACTTCGCTTTCGCCGCCTATGACATGAAGCGCCCCTCGGGACAGCGTCAGACCGACTGCGTACACATCTACATGGACGTCGGTGAGCTGCTGGAGCTGTGCCGCGAGGCCGAATCCGGTGAGCTGCGGGCGATGCTGCGCGAAAAGCGGCAGTCCGGCGAACGCGGCGCAATCTACCAGCACCTCGGCGGCACGCCGGCTGAAAGGCTCGCTTCGCTGGGACGCGCAAGGCCTGACGGCATGAGCCTCTCGCGCACGTTTCAACTCCTGCCGGGGGCCAAATCCGGCTTCCTGCTCGTAGCGGCCAGCGGCCCCGGCGAGGAAAACGCCAAAGGCCTCATCGTCCCACGCTTCGGCAACCGACCTGAAAACCATGTGGCGGTGAGCCTCAGCTTCGCGGCCCTCTGTGAGCTGCTGCTTATGACCAGAACGCACTACCAAGCATGGTTGACCGCGCAGTACTTGGCGGCGGGGAACAAGGATGGGCAGCGAGTATGACCAACTACAAAGGAATTATCTCCGACGCCATTAAAAGTGCGGCGGTCAGCAGACCGGAGAAGCTGCGCGAATGCAAAAGGAGCGCGCTGACAGAGGTACAGAAGCGTCTGGCTCATTATGAACACCGATGCTACGCCGATGAACTGCTCTGCGCCATTGCACGGAAAAAAGCGGACTTCCTGCTGCAGGCGGCCACTGTAGGTGCCATAAGGGAAATCCTCAAACCGTCTGTGCCGCATTACGACGGGTTCCAGTTTCACACCGGCAAGTATCATGTTGCGGAGGAGGAACTCATCGGCTGGGGCGAGGCGTCGTTGCGAGCACCGCTGACCGGCGCCGGAGCGAGACGCTTTGCTGAGGTATTTGCTGAAATTTACCCTGAGCATGGCGAAAACATTTTCGGCAATACACCATAACTGCTGCCGAATAACAGTCTCACCTTAAAGAACAGAGCTACTCACAAAAGACCCGGACGTCTATTTAGACGTCCGGGCCTTTTCTATTTCCTTATCTCTATCTCGTCTGAATCTCCGACGAGCCAGTCCATGCTCACGCCGAGGGCTTTGGCTATGATACGCAGCTCCGCGTCGCAGACGTGGCGCTGGTTCTGCTCGATGCGCGAGATTATGAGCTTGGTCATGCTCTCCTCACCCATAAGGTTTATCTTGCGCGCCAGATCCTCCTGCGTCATCGGCGGCTTTTGCAGCGCGCGTCCGAGCCGCACCCGGTCAGCGCAGAGATTCTCCTTTATTATGAATGTGCTCCTGGCCATATCCCCACCTCGTTGCAGCTATATTAAAGATTATTTCTCTTTTTCGTAGATTTTATCTTTAATTTAGATACAAATCAGAATATAATAGATATTAAATATCTATATTAGATATTCTATCAGCTTTTCATGGGGTGATTTCAAATGGGTCTGACGTGTATGTTTTGCGGTCACGCCGATGCGCCGCCTTTCGTGGGAGACGCTCTTGAACGCGCTGTTGCAGACCTCATAAATGTCCGTGCCGTCCGGATGTTCTACATCGGGCATCATAGGAACTTTGACAGGATGGCGCTCAGCGTCATGCGAAATATGCAGAAGGCTTTCCCAGAGATTACCTACGCAGTAGTGCTCGCATATATGCCGGGGAAAGCCCCGACGTTTGAATCAGATACGCCGACCATGTACCCGGAAGGGCTGGAATTAGTGCCGAGGAAATTCGCCATTTCACACAGGAACCGATGGATGGCGGCAAATTCGGACATAGCTGTGGCCTATGTCAACCGCGGGTACGGCGGTGCAGCTCAGACGCTTGTATACGCCAGGCAATGCGGTCTTGAAATAATTAACCTAGCAGACCGTCAGATGTACGAAAACGATTAGCGCATAAAATGGCAGCACCCGCGCCGATGACGCGGAAATGGCGGCGTAGTATAATACTACCGTCCCCTTTCAGGCAGTTGGACGGCTTTCAGGCCGAAATAATGCCGAGAGGAGCTGTTGAAATGAAGTATTGCCCATATTGCGGCGCGGCACTTGCCGCCGGGGACTCGAGTTACTGCGTTGAATGCGGGAGGGAGCTTGCGTTCGCGCAGTCGGAGCGCAGAAGCTCAACGCCGCAAAAGAAAAAGAAGAAAAGATCCAAGCCTGCCCCTGAGCGCGAGGACTACGACGGCTACTATGACGACGTGCTGCCCGAGGACGCGGACGCGCAGCGCGATGGCGTAGACAAGGGGCTCGTCAAACGCATATTGCTGCTCACGCTCATGGTAGCTGTCGTAATCGCTGGCTGCGTTGCCGCGCTGTACCTGTTGTAAAATCTCAACCTTCTTCGTGTAATAAGGCAAACGCACGAACGAGATGGAGATATGAAGTACATTTCCAAGGGCTATGTGGTCGAGGGCTCGACCGAGCATATCATGCGCGTCTCGCACTTTGGGCGGGAGTTTCAGCTCACCGGCGTGAAGGCTGCGCTCTGGCTCAACGGTCACGGGCGCTCCGACGCCATCGACGAGATGAACAACATATACCGCCGCGAGCTGGAGCACCTGCGCCGCATGGGCCTTGTTGAGCCGGTGGAAGCCGATGCCACTGGAGAATACCGCGCGCTGACGCGGTGCATCATAATCCCGACGGTGAAAGAGCGCGTGTTCCTGAGCCGGGACGAGAAGTTTATGCTCACCTGGCTGCGCTGCGCCGGGCTGCACCTCACGATGGCCGAGCTGGTGTTCCTCTGCGAGCACCGCGTCGAGCCGTCGCCGGAGCTGCTCGGCGAGGGTAACGCCCAGGCGCTGACCGAACGCATCTACACGCCCGAGACCATACAGGACAACGCGCTTGAAAAGCTCATGGAGTGCGCCAAATGCCGGGACGAGGCGGTGAAGGCCGTCATGTCCCTGCTTCGGAAAAAGCTCGCGGTGCTGCTGTGAAGGCGCGTTTTCTGTCATTGCCGGACGCGCTGCAAACACAAATACTGCGCCGTGCGGCGGCGTGTACGGCGAGCCTCGCGCTGTTTGTGCTCGCGCTCATGGTCTACGGCGACCTATGGCTGTGCCTATCATTTGCAGCCTTTGCCGCCGTGTTCGCGGCTATGACGGCGCTGCTGCTACGTCGCTGCCTGTCGGGGCAGTATGTAGCGGTCAGTGGTAAATGCCTGTCCGTCGAGCTCACCGGTTTGCGGAGGTGGGCGAAGTCCCTGGACGTTTTGGCACCGCCGCATACGGTGAAGTGCCTTGTGCGCGGCAGGCTCAGCGGCATTGCCGTCGGCGACACGGTCACTCTGTATATTGCAGCGAGCGCACCGGTCTACGAACGCGACGGCTGCCTGCTTCTTTACGGCTGCCTGGCGATTGAATTTATGAAGGGGTGTTCAAATGGAGAACATGACAAATGAGCTTTTGGCTCTGTGCGACGAAGTACGGGAGCTTATTGTGCGGCATACCGAGACGGACGGAAAGTTCCGCTTCGACGTACAGAAGGTGCGCATCGCGCTTGAGCTGGCGAAGCTGGAACTTGAAAAACACATGGATTGACGGCGTCTGAAACTGATGATATAATCTAACCACATCAGTTTCACGCGCCCTGAGGGGTTCACAGTTACTGCGTTTCAAAGTGTCAATGAACTTGTTGTTCATTGGCACTTTTTTCGTTTCTGGTTTCTGCCCCTCAGGGGTTGAAATATATCTTATGCACGGCTCTGCCGTGAGAAAGGAGAACGCAATGTTCAAAGTAATCGCCACCGATGCCGTCGTGTCCAAGGGGTACGATAACACGCCCGCGCTGAAATTCTCAGATCGCGGGGACAGCGTCCGCTTCCGGATAGGCAAAAAGGTCTACGACACACGGGCAAAGGACAACCACCGTTGGGTCAATCTCTCAGTCAAGGCCTTCGAGCCGGTCTGCGAGCGCATCCGCAAGATGCAGCTGCGCGACGGCTCGTTCGTCAATATCCTCGGCCGTCTGGACGAGGACACATGGGAGGACTCGACCACGCACGAGAAGCGCAGCGCCATTGTGGTCATACTCGACGAGATCGAGTACTGTTCCGGCAGTGCGAACTCAAAACAGCAGCGCGAGCAGCAGGCTCCGAGTCATACATCTTACGCTGTTCCACCCGCGTCGGCACAGCCCCAGCCAAACGACGGCTTTGAGGGCTTCGAGCCCTTCGGCGGGGCAAACGCATCTTCGATGACTGAACAGCAAACGCATCACGCGCAAAAGGGCGCACATGGTTTATCTGACCGTGTGCGCCCTTTTTCATTTGCGCAGAAAGGGGAAACTATGAACAGGAAAAATTACAAAAAGCACGTCGCCTATGAGCTGCTGGTCGTGCTGGGGATGAGCGCCCTCGTGCTCTTCGTATGCCGGCTCTGGCCTCTGCTCATACTCGCCCTGCTCGGTATGCTGGGCGCGGCGGCATGGCTCATACTCGCAAACCGCGAAACCGAAGAGCCGGAGAAGCCGCGTGCGGTTCTGCCCAGCCATGAGCAGAACGAGGCGCTTGGGCGCATACAGGCTCAGATTTCAGGCATGGTGCGCGCCGAGCACCCGAACGCGCGCTGGATATGGAAGACGCCGAACGCCAAAGCGCTGGTGTGTTCCGGTGAGGACGCGTCAATCCTCCTCAACCGCGCAGGAGGCTACCGCGAGGCAGTCGTGCACATGAGTAATGGCGAGGTGGAGAACATAGAATACCTGCTCCCACCTGAACCGCAAAAAGGCGAAACTCCCGACGAACCTGAACCCGAGGATGGCGAAGCCATTAACTACGAGCTCGTCGCCTTTGAGTGGGTGGACGCCAACGTCATGGCGCTTAACGAGCGCTGCAACGAGGGCATAGCTCAGGGCTTGAACGACATCCTGCTCGAACCCACCGAGCTGCCTGACCGTGAGAGCTGGCCGGAGATCTGCCGGGAGCTGGAGCGAAACGACATGGACGGCTGCCAATGTGAAGACGGCGGTATACGCATAAGCCTGACGTGGAAAAGGAGCGGTCGATGAGCGTGTCCATGACGAATCTCTTTAACTACGCGCGTTCACTGCCCGCACCGTTTGACACGCTGCCGGGCAAGAAGGTCAAGGTGTCCTCGAAGTACTCACACGGCACCGAGGCCACGCTCTGCGCAAGTGTCATAAAGGCCGTAAACGCCGCCTGCTGCATGAACTCAGGCGGCGAGGGCGCAATCGGCACAGTCGGCGAGCACAAGTACGCAGCGGAGTACAAGTCCTCTGCCGGCACTGACACCTTCCACATCGTGGTCTACGAGTCCGTAAGCGGCAACATCGTCGCCAGCGTCTATGACCGCAGCACGGAGGTAATCGAGCAGTACACTGCCCACCCGAGCAAGTATGATGGCGCCGCGCTGCTTCTGGCCATGCTCCCCGCGCTCATGGAGGACGAGGAGTTCGCCGAGAACTACCGCGCCTACGCCTACCAGCTAAAGGCCGGATTCCCGGACATGGACAGAGCCGTGAACGCCGCAGCCATGCTCTGCGACAACGCCTACAGGCGCATAAAGGACGACGGCTGCCCGGCGCACGTCAAGGTGAACATAGACAAGTCCGGCAACCTCATGCGCATCTCGCGCACACAGCTCGACTCCGGCGCGTTCACGCCCACCAGCGTGATAGCCGGTGAGTTCACCATTTTTGCCCGCACGGGGCACAGCGAGATTAAGGCCGCCGGGCCGGTTATAGACCACGCGGACTTCGTCGGCAAGTATGTGCTCGATGAGACGCGCACGCTGAGCGCCTTTGAACGCTCGCTGGTGCCGGAGCTGCCGGAGTGGTACATAATCCCGCCGGAGGTCGTTAGCATCTGCCGCCACGCCCAGGCCACGAGCAGCAAGGCCATGCCCATGCGCAACTTCCTGCTGCGCGGTCCGGCCGGCACCGGCAAGACCATGGGCGCCAAGGCCATAGCCACAGGGCTGGGTCTGCCGTACATGAAGTACACCTGCTCTGCCGGAACCGAGATCTTCGACTTTGTCGGCATGGTGTTCCCCCAGACGGACAAGGCCGTGACCGCGGATGCGCCGACTGAGCTGAACTATGCCGGCGTGTCAAAGCTGCTGAACCTGCCGGACTTGGACGACATGGACTACGACCCCGAGGGCGTTTTCAAGTCCCTGACCGGTGTGGACAACCCGCACGCCACCACGCAGGACTGCATGGCGGTTGTGCTGGACATGGTGACGAGCAAGGCCTTTGAGCTGTCTGCAAAGCGTGAGACACAGAATCCGGGTCAGACCTACACCTACGTCGAGACGGACTTCATAAAGGCGCTCAAGTACGGCTATGTCGTAGAGATACAGGAGCCGTCCACAATCATGCAGCCCGGCGTGCTCGTGGGTCTCAACTCCCTGCTCGAACAGGGCGGCTCAATCACGCTGCCGACGGGCGAGGTCATACGCAGGCACCCCGACGCCGTCGTGATTGTCACCACGAACGTCAGCTATGAGGGCTGCCGCGCTATGAATCAGTCTGTCACGGACAGGATGAGCCTCATTGAGGACATAGAGCTGCCCGAGCCGGACGTGATGCTTCAGCGCGCCATGGCAGTCACCGGCTGCGAGGACGAATACCTCGTAGCGCGCATGGTGCAGGTGGTCTGCGATATAACGGCCTACTGCCGCAAGAACGGTATAACCGACGGCTCGAGCGGCATGCGCGGTCTAATAGACTGGATAACCAGCACGGAGATCTCGGGCGACCCCTACCGCTCGGCGCTCTGCACGGTCATAAGCCGCGCCGCGCCCGACGAGGAAGACAGAGAGACGCTCATAAGCGCCGTGCTCGAGCCCATATTCGCTCCAGGCAGAAGAAAATGATGAAAGGAGGCAGCTCTCTTGGCGAGAGTGAATCACAAACTTGTAAGGCGGCTCATGGATGAGAAGCGCAGCAAGATAAGCGACCGGCAGTTTTTCACTTCGCGCGTACTCGCGCTGCACTTCGAGGACATGGCCGCCGCACAGACGCGCCGGTATAGATATGACCGCCGCGTGCGCGTCCGGCTGAATTGGGCACCGAAAAGCGGCGAGGCCGCCTGCACGGACAACCTCACAATACGCATCAACGCCGGGAATGAGATGGTCACGCAAAACTGCACCCGCGTTGAACGCTACGAGATAGTCTCGGGGCTGTTTGCCCACGAGCTGGGTCACTGCCTGTTCACGGACTTCCTGTCCGCGCAGACTCACAGCAACAACCTCGCGTCCCATGTCTGGTACCCGGAAAAGCCAAAGCTCACGCGCGTGGAGGACATACGAAGCGAACAGTCGCTTTGGGATTTCATAAACACACACCCTGAGCACATGAACGCGCTGGTGCATATCTCGAAGTATATCGCAAACGTGCTCGAGGACGGCTACATAGAAAACCGTATGCTCGCCCAGTTCCCCGGCGTGCTCGGTAAAAATCTGAGCATCCTGCGCGAACAGCAGTGGGCTACCGTACCCACAGTGACGCAGCTCAAAGAGCGCGAAGCCGAGGGCGGCCACATCATGCAGAGCGTTTTGCAGCTGTTGCTCTCCTACGTCAAGTACGGCGAGCTGAAGTACGGCGAGGAACCGCTGAGCGATGAGCGCATACAGCTTGTCTTCGGCCTCCTGCCGGAGCTGGATTGCGCGGTGGTCAACCCATCTGCGCGCGAGCGTCTGAACACAGTCAACCTCGTGCTCATCCGCTGCTGGGAGTACATACGAGATTTCATAGAAACACACGGCGACGAAGGGGCCTCCGATGAGGCGGTTTCCAAGGCGCTGGAGGCCATAGAAGGCAGTTCCAGAGCCGGAACTGGGGACGAAGCACCTGTCGACAACGGCGAGGCTGTGCCGCTTATGACCGGCACAGCGAGAGCCGGGACTATGTCCGACGCAGATATGACCGCCGCCCCAGACGATTCACAGACCGAAACGGATGACTCCGCTGCCGGTGAAGCGCCGGAGCGTCTGCCGTCCGAGATAACAGACCGGGTCTCCGTCCCAGAGGGCGGGAGCATCGGGCGTGACGACGGCTACGAGCCGTCAGGCAATGATGACGCGGCAAAGGCAATAGAGCGCCTGCTGGACAACATGGCTGAGAAGGCCGTCTGCGAGCAGCTTGAAAACGAGCGCCTCAGTGAGCTGAACGAGGCCGCGCAGGGCATCTCCTACGGCAACGTCCACAAGGGCGTGAGCATACGCATAAACCGCATGGCCTCCGTCAGCGACGACATGGTCTCGCAGTACAAGTCCGTCTCCGGGCCGCTGCTCACCATTTCGCGGCAGCTGCAAAAGAGCCTCACACAGCAGCTTCGTGACCGCAGGCGCGGCGGCAAACAGACCGGACTCATGATGGGCCGCAGGCTCGACGCCCACGCACTCTGCCGGAACGACGGCAAGGTCTTTTACAAGAACGCCCTGCCGAGCGAGACGCCGGAGCTGGCTGTGGCCCTGCTTCTGGACGAGTCTGGCTCCATGTGGGGCGAGCGCAGCGACTACGCGCGGGCCTCGGGGATAATACTCCAGGACTTCTGCACGTCGCTCGGCATACCCGTCATGGTCTACGGGCACTCCACCGAAGGCTCGACCGTGATGCTCTACTCCTACGCCGAGTTTGACAGCATAGACGGCGACGACCGCTACCGGCTCATGGACGTGAAAGCGCGCAGCAACAACAGGGACGGCGCGGCGCTCCGCTTCGTGGCAGAGCAGCTTGTGAAACGTCCCGAGGAGGTCAAACTGCTTATACTCGTCTCCGACGGTCAGCCGAGCGACAACGGCTACTACGGCAGCGCCGCCGAGGAGGATTTGCGCGGCATCAAACTTGAATACCGCCGCCGCGGTGTTATATTCATCGCCGCGGCGATAGGCGACGACAAGCGGGACATTGAGCGCATCTACGGCGACTCGTTCCTGGACATAACAGATTTAACTCAACTGCCCGTGAAGCTGACCAACATGGTCAAGCGCCACATCCGGGTATAACGAAACGGGGCCGACACCGGCCCCGTTATCTTTGAAAGGAGATAACTATGCACTTCTTACATAAAATACTGGTCAAAATTTCCGACGCCGTTGCGGACAGGGAACTCTATGAAAACGACGAGCTAATCGACGCTGTGCGCAATTACGCGGAGAACGAGACCGAGTCCTATTACGGTCAGGCCTACGACTGGCGCGAGACGGACTCTGCCGGGCGCTGGAGCGCGAGGTATCCCGTGAACGTGCTGTTCGCGGACGACGACCTTGACAGCTTTGTACACGAACTCGAAGAGGCCATACAGAACCAGCGGCAGGAGCTGCAATTTTGTCTCAGCGAGGTCAAAAACAGCGTCGGCACCGACCTGGAACGCATAGCCGAGGGACTCGCCGAGCGAAAGCGTGCGTGGAAAGGCGAAGGCGGTTTCAACAACATGACCGCCTTTTACCTGCACTGCGTAGCCGCGCATCTCTACGGCGAGTACCGCTGTGACTCGTGCTTCTACAACACAAGCGAGTGGACAGCATTCATCTGCGCAGAGGACATAGAGAGCGTCAAAGCCGACCCGTCCGACTGGGCGCTGGTGATGTTTGACTATCACTATTGAGGGCACAGGATTATGACTGACATAAAAATCTACATCCTCACCGAGGACTGGGCAACCCATGGCTATGCGGACTGTGCAGGCTGCTATTATACAGACTACTCCGACGCAAAAGCTGAGTTTGACAAGTGTATAGAGATAGAAAAGGCTGAGGGCTACCTGTCGGACTGGCTCAATGATGACAGATATATCTGTGAACGGAAAAATGATTGCCTGGAAGTTTGGCTCGACAACGAATATCTGTCTGAACACTACAGGCTCGTGATTACCGAAGATGTTCTGCACGTCTCGGATGCAATCATTGCGAAGATGAAAGGTCAGGCAGAGGTATGAACCTCACTTCCATACTCTCCTACCCCGAGCGCGGAACCGGCGGGGACAACAGATACCGCGGGAACTGCTCGCCGAAGCTCATTGCCGATCTGCTGTGCTTTTTCAAGCCGGCGCAGGTTTGCGACTATATGTGCGGCAGCGGGACTACGGCTGATGCCGCGGCCTCGCTCGGCATAGACAGCCGGTACTACGACCTGCACAGCGGCTTTGACCTGCTCAGCTGCGATATACCCGAGCGCCCGGAGTTTATCTTCTGGCACCCTCCGTACTGGGACATAGTCACCTATTCGGGCAACATGTACAGCGCCGAAAGGGTCGAGGCCAAATACGGCTTCGACCCCAGGCCGCGCGATCTCTCACGTATAGCTGACTGGGACGCTTTCGTCGCGGCAATGAACTACGCCATGATGAAGCAGTTCTGCGCGCTCGAAAAGGGCGGCCGCATGGCTGTGCTTGCGGGCGACATCAAGAAGCGGGGCCGGCTGTACAGTATGCTTCTGGAGCTGGCCAAACCCGGGACTCTCGAGTACGTGCTCATAAAGGCGCAGCACAACTGCACCTCGTCAGGGCGCAGCTATACAGGCCGCTTCATACCCATTGTCCACGAGTACGTCCTGGTTGTCCGCAAGGACGCCGCGCTGCTCGTGCCGCTTATGCTGACGTACAGAGCCGAAAAGGACGTCCGGGATATGCCCGGCGCCACATGGCGCGACGTAGTCTCCGCAGTCCTTGAAGAAGCCCGCGGCTCGGTGTCGCTTTCGTACATATACGAGCAGATTGCGCCGCACACGAAGGCGCAGAAGAATCCCCACTGGCGCGAAAAGGTGCGCCAAACCCTGCAAATCCATCCCGACCACTTCGTTCGTGTAGCAAAAGGCACATGGGCGCTGCGGCGGGGACAGTGAATGGTTCTTTGCCTGCATTGACTCACCCCTGTTCATCTGGTATAATCACAACATAAGTATCAAGTTCCTACGGAACAAAGTCTCACGTTTACAAAGTGCCGTCTGCATTTTTGCGGGCGGCATTTTTTGTTTGCAAATTCTAGCGAACGAAAAGTGCCATGGACGCTGCGCGTCCACAAAAGATTTCACGCACGGCCTCGGAGAGGCCGTATGCGAAGAAATAGTGCTCGCACCATTTCCCTGTTTCCACCGAACTACATATCGGACAACTGCCGGCTGGCCTTTTGGCTCGCCGGCTTTTGTTATATATCCACACCAGTGAAAGGAGCAAGAACAATGCAAAACCAATTCTGCGATGGCTACAGCGTCGGCTTCGGCACGTTTGACGAGATGCGCGCGTACCACGATAAGCTCTCCAGTGAGAGCCTCTGGCTGCGCTGCGCGGTCAGGGAGCTGCGCGTCATGCCTGTCAAAAGCGAGTCTGCGCCGTGGTACGGCTACGCGCCCTGCGTGAGCGAAGACGCCGTAGCGGACACGGCACAAAACCTCGGCCTTGCCGTGCGTGTGTGCGGCGAGGCCTACCCGCTGCGCCAGACGGCGTGGAAGAGCCTGCTCGACCGGGCGAAGCTCAGCGGCAGCGTGCTGCCCAAGCTCAGCCGTGAAAAGCTCGCGGACATTCTCAACGAGTGCTTCAAGCTGCATGGCTCGGACGCGCTCGCCCTTGTGCGCTGTGAAAAGGTATCTGCCCTGCACTCCGGCGACGAGTCAGACTACTCCGTCCTGCCAATCGACGAGCTGCTCAGTACAGTCTCCGCAAAGCTCAATGAGCGCTTCCCAGGACGCGTATTCGTCTCCGGCTACACCGACCACGCGCTGACCGGCGCGGAGTGGACTATGCCGGGACAGCACGACGAGCTGCTCAAAACCTATGAGGCCATGCTCACAGCCCGTGGCAAGGGCGCGATGGCGGCCCGGCTCATGCCGGGCATACGTTTCATGACCTCGGACACCGGTGTCTCGTCTGCAAAGGTGTCGGCAATGCTCATGGGTACGCAATATCCAATACATATCGGCGGCTGCGTCGAGGTGGAGCACCGGCACAAGAGCACGGTCGCGGACTTTGAGCTGGTCATGGATCAGCTCTTCGCACAGTTCACAGACTCGGTTGTGAAGCTGCAAAAGCTGCTGGATATTCACCTGGACTACCCGGTGAACGCCATGACCCGCGTCTGCAAGCATCTGCGTCTGCCCAAGAAGGCGGCGCTGGAGGCCATAAGCATGTTCGAGATGGCAACCGGCGGTGCGAGCGCTACGGCGCACGACGTGTTCATGGCGCTGCAGGAGATACCGTTCATCCTGTCCACAGAACACACGCCGCAGGGCAAGCTGCTCGTTGTGGAGGAAAACCTCGCCCGAGCGCTCACTCTGCGCTGGAGCGACTACGACCTCGCAAAGGCGGTGAGCTGGTGATGGCGAAGCCGGTTGTCCTCTGCGACTGCGTCGGCATGAGTAATGAGCGCTGGCTGGAGTGCCGCGCCCACGGTCCCGACGGCAGCATACCCTACACCGTTGGCGGCAGCGATGTGGCGGTCATTTTCGGTCTCTCGCCCTGGGTGACGCCTCTGGAGCTGTGGATGACCAAAAAGGGACGCATAAAGTCTCCCGCCAGACGGAACACGGAGCAGCTCGAGATGGGACATTTGCTTGAGCCCATCGCGGCGTACTGGTACGCGAAGAAGAGCGGCAACGCGGTCGCCGATGACACAAACCTCTACCAGCATGCAATCTTCCCATACGCCCTCGCCAACATAGACCGGCGCTATACGCGCGCCGATGACGGCGAGGCGGGCGTACTGGAGTGCAAGAGCTGCACCTACCACAAGGCCGCGGACTGGGACGACGGGGCCATACCCGTATACTACGAGCTTCAGCTCCGCTACTACCTCGCCGTCATGGACGTTGAGTACGGCGCGTTCGCCTGCATCTGGGGCAATAACCCTGAAAGCGACCTCGCCATGCCGGAGATTATCCGGGACAAGTCTAAGGAGGAGATTATATTCGAGCGCCTCGACCGCTGGATATGGAGCCTCGAGCATGACCAGCCGCCCACAATGGAGGACGTGAAGCCCTCACTGGCGCTGGAGTCCCTCGCCCGGATATACGGCGCGAGCCGTCCGGGGCTGCCCACGATTGAGTTCCCGCCCAAGTACGAACGGCAGCTCAGGCAGATAGCGCTGCTCCAAGGCAAAATTGCCGACTGCCAGGCAGAGATTAAGGAATACGAAAAGGAGGTCGAAGCGCACAGCGTGCGAATAGCCGAAATCATGCGCGAGCACGAGCAGGGGGTGCTGAACACCTCGTCGGACAAGCTGCTCATAGATTTCTTCACCAAAACCACCCAACGGCCGGACTCAAAGGCGCTCAAAGAGAAGTACCCCGCAGTCTACGCGGACGTGCTCAAGACGAGTGAGAGCCGGAAGCTGAAGGTGAGAATAGAGAAAGGATGAGGCCGTTGCTCTGCAAATTCAAGCGTCTCATATACCAGGCGTCGCCGGACGCCTACACTGTCGCGCTCTACAAGCCCTGCGAGTCTGTACTGGACTCGTCGGGGCGGCGCATCAGTGAGATCAAGGCCGTCGGCTGGTGCCTGCCCACAGCGGAAAAGCTCAAATACGACCTCAAGGGTCACTGGAGCAAGACCGCCAGGCACGGCATACAGTTCGAGGTCGAGACCTACGACGAGGTAATAGAGCCGACCCGCGAGGGCGTAATCGCCTATCTGTCCTCTGGCCAAATAAAGGGCGTCGGCCCCAAGACCGCCGAGAAAATCTACGAGGCCTTCGGCGACGACACGCTGAACATGCTCGACACCGAGCCTGAAAAGCTGCTCGCCATACGCGGGATAAGCGAAAACAAGCTGCGGAAGATACGCGACAGCTACCTCGCCTCGCGCGGGGCAAGAGACGTCGTTACCTTCCTCGCGCCCTATGGCATAACCCCTAACCGGGCCGTGAAGCTCTACCGGCACTATGGCGAGCGGACGCTGGACGTGCTGCGCAATCACCCGTACCGGCTCTGCGAGCTCAGCGGCGTGGGCTTCATCACCGCGGACCGGATAGCCATGAGCCTCGGCCTTGACCGCTGCTCACCCGAGCGCATAGAGGCCGCGCTGCTGTACACGCTGACCGAGGCTGAGAGCCGAGGCCACCTCTGCATGGAGAAGCGCGAGTTCATAAAACGCTGCCTTGCTGTTCTGGACACGCCGGAGCTGACGGTGGACATGGTCGCAAACACAGCGGCAAGACTTGTAATGTGCGGCACCATCGACACCTACAAGAGCATGGCCTACCGCAGCAGCGCCGCCGCGGCTGAGAGCCTGCTGGCGCGAAGAATATGCAGTCTTCTCGCGGGCAAGCGCAAACCGATACCGAGTGATCTGCCATTAAGGCTGGACGCGCTCGAGCATCGATTGAATCTCAATCTCAACGATGAGCAGCGTACGGCTGTGCTGACATCGCTTACCTCGCCCGTCTCCATCATAACCGGTGGACCGGGAACCGGCAAAACACTCACACAGAGGGCAATCCTCGAACTTTACCGCGAACTGAACCCGGCTGAGGAGGTGCTCTGCTGCGCTCCCACGGGGCGCGCAGCCCGGCGCATGGAGGAGGCAACCGGCTTCCCCGCGTCGACCATACACCGCGCCTTCGGCATCTACGCCGGGGACGGTTATGAGTGCTGCGAGCCGGAAACGCCGGAAGCCGGGCTTGTCCTCGTGGACGAGGCCTCCATGATAGACACCTACCTGGCTGAGAAGATGCTGAGCGCGCTGTCTCCGGGCTGCCGTCTGGTGCTCGTAGGCGACTGCGACCAGCTCCCGTCAGTGGGGCCGGGCGCGGTACTCAGCGAACTCATTGCCTCCGGGCACATACCCGTTGTGCGCCTTGAGCGCATCTACCGCCAGAGCCGCGGCAGCAGGATAGTCACCAACGCAAAGCTTATAAGGAGCGGAAACCTGGCGCTCGAATACGGCGAGGACTTTCAGTTCTATGAATCCTCCGAGCTCGAGCATTCCGCGGAACTCTTGGAGAAATTGTACCTGCGGGAGCTTGACGAGTTCGGCGTGGACAACGTAGCCCTGCTGACCCCGTTCCGTCAAAAGACGGTCACCTGCGTCAACGCGCTCAACGAACGCCTGCGGGACAAGGTGAATCCTCCCGGCAAGGGAAAGCCCGAGGCAGCTCACGGCAATCGTCGCTTCCGTCTCGGGGACAAGGTCATGCAGCTTAAAAACTACGAACAGGTCAGCAACGGAGACGTGGGCTACGTTACCGGAATCGGCAGTGACGGCGACGACAC
>ULXG01025901.1_pt1 | contig 34478 bp, 14 predicted proteins | sample 1961141 | NCBI WGS metagenome assembly ULXG01 (sample SAMEA4835834, study PRJEB28245) | human gut metagenome | biome: gut microbiome; material: fecal sample | place: Denmark | collected 2008 | reverse complement strand
ATTGGCAAGCAGGGCAGATCGTCTTGACATCCGTTGCAGACTTTACCTACATTTTATAGGCAAGCAAGGCAGGTTTTCCTCATCTTCGCCTTTATAGGTTTTGAGGACTCTATGATTCCTTGTATTTTGAAAAATTGGGCTGTCCATATCCGGTAGCCAAATCCACCGGCTAAGGAAGCATAAGCCCCTAATAAGGGCCTATTCCTGCAAACATCTCAAGACGTATAAACTTTATTCTGGTTATATCACTTGCCCCACACCCCGTAAACGGGCAATCGCCTTTCTAACGGCAGCCTTCTTTCATCAAAAGATTGTTGTGATCCGCTCACTTTGCCCGATACGAAAGCTTTTTACAGAGTTCCTCCACCAGCTTTGCCGGGGAGCCTAACCAAAAAGAGAGGATGTCCCAAAACTACGAATTTTTCAATCCATAGGAAAGGGGCATCCTCTTTCTACCTGAAAAATATCTAGATTTGAAAAAGCGAGAGTATTCAGAGGATATTCTCAAGTCCCTTCATGACTGTTGGGACCCTCTCCCTTTTGTTGACCGTTTAGCCGGACGATGAGACACCGTTTTCAACCGTTCCTATGACGACCCGGTCCAATCCATTGAAATCCTTATACACTTCCAGTGCCCGAACCCCTGCATCATGAAACAACTTCATCACGGCCTGCGCCTGTCCTTCTCCAATTTCCACCGCTACAATTCCTCCGGGACGTACTTGGGGAATCCACCGCCGGGCAATCGCTCGGTAAAACAGCAAGCCGTCCTCCCCCCCGTCCAAAGCTGTATACGGCTCTTGCTGCACTTCTCTTTGCAGTCCGGCAATTTCAGATGCCGCTACGTATGGGGGATTTGACACTACCAGGTCGAGTCTCGAAACGGGCAACGCTGCCTCCGGAGACAGAACATCCAGCCGGACGGGGCATACCGCCTTATTTTCCAAAAGGCGGACGTTCTCTTCGAGATAGTGAAAAGCCTCTTCGTAAAACTCTGCACAGAAAAGTTTCAGCCTTGGTAACAGGGACGACAATCCCAACGCCACCGCGCCGCTGCCGCCGCAAAGATCGGCCCCCTGCAAATCCGCTCGGGCGAGGCCAGCCGATTTTATGTGTTCTGCAACGGTATACACCAATAATTCTGTTTCTTCGCGCGGTACTAACACGCCATCCCCCACGCGGAGGGTAAAGTCCATGAATGGCCATTCTCCGAGGATATATTGAAGCGGGCGGCCTTTGGCACGCTTTTCACAGAGCATCCAATAAGCGTCTGCCTTAGAATCGGCGGCTGTTTCCGTCCCGTGGATAATCAACTGCTGGCGATCCAGTCCGAAGACCTTCTGAAAAAGGCAAACAGCATCAAAGGCAGGGGTTTCAATCCCTGCCTTTTCCAAAAGCACTTTTCCTTTTTGATAAACTTGCCGCAGCGTCATGCTGTTTTCTCCTTCGGCTGTTTGGCTTGAAATGGGCATTGCAGATCGGTACCATCCTCCGGAATCACCGCTTTCATTGCCTCAATCGCCACTTCGATCATGCTGTCGTCCGGTTCCTTCACTGTCAGGCGCTGCATCCAAAGGCCAGGGGCCGAAATGATGCGTGTTGCAAGGTTGTCATAACGGCCGCAAATACGGATCAGCTCATAACCAATGCCCACCACCAACGGGATACACAACAATTTGACCAGTGTACGCAAAATCGGATTGGTAAACGGAATGAAGAAGCCGATAATCACGCCCAACAACAGCATAATAATCATGAAGCTGGTGCCACAGCGCGGATGGAAGCGTCCGTGCCGGCGCACATTTTCCACCGTAAGTTCCTCTTCGTTTTCATAACAGAAGATCGTCTTATGTTCTGCACCGTGATACTGAAACACACGCTTGATCTCCGGCATATGCGCAACAACTGCAATATACGCAACAAAAATTCCGATGCGCATGGCGCCTTCCACAATGGAGCGCCAGCCTTCGATTCCTTCGCCAAAGAGGTACTGCTCACACACATTAAACAACCACGTCGGCAAAAAGAAAAACAGCACAATTGCCAGCAGCAGACCCAAAACCGTTCCTACTGCCATGATCGCATTCATCAGCTTATCGCCAAAAACGCGCTCCATCCACTGGTCAAACTTTGAGGGTTCCCCCTCTTCTTCCGCCATACCGGACTTTTCCGCTGAAATATTCAGCGCTTTAAATCCGGTGGAAAGCGAATCGATAAACGCTGCAATCCCCCGGAAAATCGGGACGCGGAAAATCTTATACTTTTTTGCCAAACCGCCCGTCTCCAAGGTTTCGGAGGAAATCGTGCCGTCCGGCATGCGAACAGAAATTTCTGTACGCTTCGGTCCACGCATCATAATGCCCTCGATCAAAGCTTGCCCGCCGATGGAGGTGATGCGTTTTGTTGTTTCTCTAGCCATTCTATTCGGGTATCCTTTCTTTGTCTTGCGCGGGGTCCGGCGTTCTTTCGCGGAATGTAGGAATTCGAATAGTGACCACTGTTCCTACATTTTCGTGGCTCTCAATCTCCAGACTGCCGGAATGCAGCCGCATGATCTCGTCGGCGAGTGCCAAACCAATTCCAGAGCCACGGACGGTCTGGTTCGCCTTATAAAATTTTTTCTTCACGTTGGGGAGATGCTCCGGCGGAATTCCACACCCATTGTCGCTGATTGCGACGCGGATAAATCCGTTTTCCTCGGAGGCAACCACACTGATGGTTCCGCCCTCGTTTGTATATTTTAACGCATTGTCCAAGATATTGACAAATACCTGACGCAGCCGGTTGATGTCCCCCAGCACCGGGGAAAGCATCCTCGGTTCCTCGTACAGCAGGTATTTGTGTTCGGATTTTGCGCGCTCGCTGAACATATAGACCGCTTCGCCCAACTCGGCAAGGATGTCGATTTTGTCCATTGTCAAGGTCATACGGCCGCTCTGCATGCGGGAAAAATCCAGCAGCTCCTCTACAATACCGGAAAGCCGCTCCGATTCCCGAATAATCACACTCATTCCTTTGTCAAACGTGGCGTCGTCCATTCCGCCACCCTGCATCGTCTCCGCCCATCCCTTGATAGCTGTCAAAGGTGTACGCAGCTCATGGGATACAGAGGAAATGAAATCATTTTTCATCTTTTCCGCCGCCCCCAGCTCTACCGCCATGTCATTGATGGTATCACACAGTTGCCCAATTTCGTCGTCGTTTGACTTCTCGATGCGCGCTTTAAAATCGCCTTGAGCGATGCGCCGCGCGGTTGCGCCGATCTCTTTGATCGGCGTGAGAATGGACTTCATAAAATAGTAGCTCGAAACCGAGATAAACAGCAAAATAATAGCACCTGCTAAAATCAAGATGCACACCAGCATCCCGATCTGTTTGTCTGCCTCCTCCAAAGAGACAACATACCGCACGCCCCCCACAACACTGCCGGCATTGTTATGGATCACCCGTGTGACGGCCATCACCTTCTCCCCGCTGGTCAGATTCCCGGTCCATGTTCCATAGCCATTGGAATCTGCCAAAGCCTGCTGATAGTCCGGCATTGGCTGGCTCTCATCGGGGGCAAAGCCGATGGATGTCGTGATGATGTGGCCTTCTGCATTAAAGACCATCAATTCCATGCTCTCTTTATTGGGGAAATTCTCTACATAGTTACGTGCAACCGTGATAAAATCCTGCGAGGACCGCTGCCCGTAATCGGAAAAGACATTGGTAATCTCTCCCGCACGGCCGTTGATTGCCTGCTGGATTCCGTAATAAATATAATTCTGAATGGCAAACGAAAGGCTGAAAACCAGCGCAATGATTAAGATCAGTATAACACCAAGGCTATTCAAAAGCCAGCGTTTTGTAATGCCTTTTACCACCATGCGGGTTTCCCTCCTCTCTCAAGCAATCGCCTTGCCTTACGCTTCCCACTTATAGCCCAGGCCCCAAACCGTGACAATGTGCTTTGGGTTGCTGGGTTCATCCTCTACTTTCATACGAAGGCGGCGGATATTCACATCGACAATCTTTTCCTCCCCATAGTAGGCTTCCCCCCAAACATGTTTTAATATGGCGGAACGGTCCAGGGCTGTGCCAGGGTTGGAAAAAAAGTATTCCATGATTTGAAATTCTACCTGTGTCAATTCGATCGGCGTGCCACGCTTCATCAATGTGCGGTTGCGCAAATTGAGTGCGAACTCGCCAGAGCGGATTTCCTCCTTAAAATTGTTTTCGTCGCGCATCTGTGCAAGCGCAACACGGCGATAAACGGCATCCACACGGGCGACCAACTCCGAAGGACTGAACGGCTTTGTCACATAGTCATCCGCCCCCATCATCAGCCCACTGACTTTGTCCATCTCTTGGGTGCGCGCCGTCAACATAATGATACCAATGGAGCCGCTCTGCTTTCGCAGTTCCTTACAAACGGCAAGGCCATCGAATTTTCCGGGCATCATAATGTCGAGAATGGCTACATCAAAATCCTTGCCCTCCCGCTCATAAGTCTCCAGCGCCTCTTCCCCGTTTGAAGCCTCATATGCCTCATAACCGGCGCGCTTCAAATTGATTACAACGAATTCGCGGATGGCCTGTTCATCCTCCGCAACCAGTACTTTTTTCATAACAATACAACCTTTCCACCTGAACGTTCCAGCGGCTGTTCCGCTTTTCCCCATCGAAAAACAGGGGCTTCTCCCCCATGGGTTTTGTATCACTATCCTGGAATAAAGGCAGCGTGCAAAGACGACGTTTATTCCTGATGAATCAGTTCAAATCCGCTTTTTATATCATTGATAGTAAGGGACAGTGCGTTATCCGGTGTGGGAATCGACGCGGCAAACACCAGATTGTTGTTATCGACCAACTGATAATAGCCGTCTGTTCCCTCCTGTTTTTCCCATTTATCCTTGGTAAACACCTGTAGACGCAATAATGCCGCGCCCATCGCCCCTGACCCCGTCGTTTCATCTGCAACAACCCATTCATAAAACGTCAGAGTGCGCGTGGCTGCATCCATCCGGGTGCTGACCTTTCCACGCCACATGTCTGGCACTAAAAAGGAATACCCGTCGGTATAATCCATCACCATGGAAACACTGCGCACCAACGTTCCCTCCCGCTCATCAAAACGGTGCCAGTTCGTAAGATAGCTTGTCTCATCGGGCGCATTGTCCGCTGTATAACCTGGCATAGGGGTTACGATCGGAATCTCGATAATCTTGCTGTCCCCGATGGACTGCGATACAGCGCGCGTTTTGCGCGTGGTGTAATTGGATGTCTGTGCGTTGCTGTCGTAAAACGGAGATTGCAGAGTAGAAGTCTCTTCATCCCAGTACAGCATTTCCGTCACCAGGGTATCTGCGCTTTTGCGGCCGTCGAGGACAACCCCTTTCAGTTCCCCGGTTTCGCTGATGATTCCAGCTGCTGTAGAAGCATAACTGGTCACCGTGGTATCCAAATTGGCAGAGCCGACAATTTCCGGCTGATTGTCTTTTACGCGCAAAAGCCGCGCAATGGCCGGCTGGTCGCCCACCGTAACGCTCGCGGTAAAAATCTCGTCGCACCGGTCATCATCGAAGTCCATCACAACCATTTCGGTATAGGATTGTTCCAACTTGAGTTCATGGATCTCCCCCCGATCAAAATAATACACACAGATGGTTGTAGAGTTGTTGATGTTGCTTCCCCAGCCGATCACAGCCTCATCGTGGCCATCGCCGTTTACATCGCCGAAGCAAATCTTATCCACCGTACTAGCTGGATTATTAAAGTCACCAATCGCTTTCCAGCTGTCCTCCTGCTTATGGATAAACATGACATTGATGCCAGCGCTATCGCCCTTTTTCTGGTAAAAAGCAATAGCATCCTCTTGCCCCGCGCTTACCAGGCTATGCATAACAATGGCCGAACGGTATTCCCCCCGACTGGGATATTTGAGGGTCAGGCTTCCGCCCGCCGATTTTTCCAATTCATCGTGGATTTGTGCACGCTCCCCTGTGGGACGCGGCGGACGCATTAAGGACTGCGCGTCCAAGGCCGATAGAGAGCACCCTGAAAACAGCGTCGAAATAACCAGAGCTACGGCAACCGCCGTGCACCAAATGCGCAATCTATGAGACAATCCGCAGCCCTCCTTTTCCAAGCAACCCCATGATCGATAAAGGGATGATTCTGTATCCATATTCCCTATTATTTTGGAATACATCGTCTATTTTTTAACCTAATATAAGAAATAGTTCTAAAAAATCCACTGATATCTTTGCTATTATAGCATCTTCTGCGCAAATTGAACAGTATCAAATCTGTAATGGGAAATCTTCCACTCCCTCCCCTTCCAACAGAAGCGGTTCCTTTTTATCCCCTCCTTATTGAGCAGCTTTTATAAGCAAACCTGTGAATCTATTTCTGTATCTATATCCCCGCGTTTTCTCCCCCAAAAATAGGCCCTTCACCGCCCAGATTTTAACTAAGAAGAAACAAGAACAGCCGGACACATTATAAACATGCGTCTGGATGCCTCCATGATTCACCTGTACTATTCAATTGAATGCCCTGAAATTAGGGGACCCATACATAAGAGAAATCCTTTTAAAAATACAGAAAAATCTGAAAGCTAGCGAAATATTTTTTATTTCCTTATATCTATGAAAACATTTATCCACAGGTCCCACCACCTGCATGAACTGAATCATGTGATAACATATCTTTTATACTTTACACAGGGGGTTACAATAAAACTTCCTGTTAACTGACACACAGTGTCCTTCACATCTGCCACGGTTTCTGCGCAAGCTTCCCCACTGTCGGCTGTCAGATATTTGGTCGGGTTCGGATATGGATACTTCCATACCTTTCGAAGCGTATCCGATATTTGGCCAATGGCCACTATGCAGGGTTTGCTACGTTCCGCCCAAACAGTGTCGTGTAAACGTCTTACTCTGATCCGATGGACGCACAGTGCCTTTCACACCTACGGCGTTTTCTATACTGGTTCTCTTCCAACAGCGGTTGTTTAATCGAAAGGCCGATGTCTATGGAAGTTCCCTGCTATTAACTGCCAAGCCTTGATTGGATACGAGTTACTTTCACTCTTTGTACAACACGATTCCGGTATTTATCGATTATTGCCGGATTTCTCCGATGGAAACAACTTTTATGCTGTCCCCCAAAACTGACCCACATCCGTCCAACTGTTACTGCACAGTTCGTCACCATACAGTGCATCCCAATACCTATAAAAGGTTTGACCCAGCAAGGGGCGCATTCTCCTTTGCGAACGCTCCTGCTGGGTCATATCGTGTGGAATATCTCTACTTTGTCTTCCCTATGTATTCGCTTCCATAAGGGGCAAATCATCCACATGCGATTAGGATATACAGGTACATGTAGAAAAGCTGTCCGTCAGAGACATTCCATATTCTTTTTTCTTCCCGAACGCTTATGCCACCGTCACTGTATAGTGTTTGACTGCATTCTGGCTAGGCAGTGTCGTGTAGACACCCGTACTCTAGCCCGATGGACGCCCAGCGTCTTTCGCGCCTATGGCGTTCCTACGCAGGTTCTCTTCCAGCAGCGGTTCCTTGATCGAATGGCTTATGCCCTTCACAAGTTGTTCGAGATTCAACCAACGGTCACCGTGCAGTGTTTGACTGCATTCTGGCCCGGCAATGTCGTGTAGACACCCGTGCTCTGGCCCGGTGTGCCAGTTGCATACACTCTGTAGTAATAATCGTTTCCAACCTTCGCCACAAACTGCGTCTTGAGAACGCTGCCGTTCCCTACGGTAAAGCTCGGCATCTGGTTGTTTCCGTTTACCACGGTCATCTTGAAGCAATAGGCCTGCCCGTGTTTCAGAGTAAAGTTCACCGTCGTATCACTGCGGACATAGGCCTGCTGTGCAGATACACCTTGTGCAGCTGCGACGATGGTGGACGGCACAGCAACGGCAGTACCGTTTCCAGAGATATTACCGGACGAACTGGAATTGCCGGAGTTGCTTGAATGGTGTCCACTGGAGGAATTGTGTACTTTATTGAGCTTCTCCTTTGCATCTTTGCAGGTAGAGAGGGCAGAATCCACCTCTTCCTGCGTTGCCTCCGGATTAGCAAGGACCTGTTGTGCGATGTTTAAGGCAGCGCGCAGAGCAGCAAAGCTTTCAGCTGTATAACCATCTCCGGAAATAGCGCTGAGCTCTTTCACCAGGCTTTCCAAAGCGGTTTTGTCCGGAATCTTACGAAGATTTGCCATTGCTAAATTGAGCGCGTCTGCTGCATCTGCGATCTCTTGCTGGGTTGGTTCAGGCTTTTGAAGAATTTGTTGTGCAAAACGAAGAGCAGCTATAAATTCGGCTTGGCCAACTTCCAGGTAATCGGTCTTCAATACAGCTTCGATCTCCAGAGCACGCGCTACTACTGCCTCCAAAGTGCTGGTGTCGGCCTTGTATTCTAGGCTGGTCAAAGCATTGTAGAGTGCTTCATAAGCTTCGTCGACCTCGACCTTGAGGGGCTCTTCTTTTTCGACGATTGTTGTGGCTTGCGCAACTTTTTCTTGAAGGGTTGCCCAACTGGAGGCAGTATAATTTGCTTCATCCAGTTTATCAACAACAGCCAATAAGCTTTCCAATGCAGTGGTATCGCCAGCAGTAAAGCTTAGGAACGGAATAATCTTTAAGAGCTGATCTCTAGCGGCATCAATCTCATCCTGCGTTGCTTGTTTGTTATCACGGACAACCTTAGCGCTTGCCAATGCTTCATCGAACAACTTGCGGATGGAGGGGATCACCGTATTATATTCGTCTCCTCCGACAAGAGCCTGAGCTTCTTCAATAGCAGTAACGAGAGCTTGCTTTGTAACGACCTCAAAGTGGAAGACCAGATTCATATCCTGGTTATCCATGGTGCCCTCATAGGTATAGCTGTATGTATCGGTGTCTTCGTCAAAGATAACGGGCTGGTCATTCACCGTAATACTGCGGAATTCACGTCCTTTTGCGGTGGGAACGAATGTAAAGGTAATTGGATCTCCGCCCATCACCTGCGTCTGATAGCTTCCCACCTTGTTGGCAATTTCAATATCCATGCCTTCGCCGACCATCTGCGCTGTAAGGTCGAACTGAACCGTCAGAGTATGCTCTTCCGGCATTGGCGGTTCTACCGAGAATTGGTGGGCACCGATGTCAGGGGCGCTTCGTGTAGGCAGCGGATTGCCGAAGAAGTCAATGCCGCCATTTGGATTCTGCCACTGGAATTCTTCGCCATCTACATGGAAATAGACCGCTTTATTCTCTGCGGTGGAACCGTCACCAGCTGTGTAGGACATGGTATCCAATTTTTGACCCAACCAGCTTTGATCGATCTGCATTCCTGCGCCGATGGCAGCGGAGCCTTCTTGGATCTGATAAGCCTTCGCATTCTCATACCCGTCGCCAGCGTTGCCGGGATCGACAAACTTTGGATCGCCAAATACAGGATTCTTATCCTCCGGCATATCCTTCAGTGTACCCTCGAAGAGCGTGCCCGTGTACAGGTTGTGGTCGTATGTGACAATACCTTCCTTGCCCTTATCTCTCGGGTCACCGGCAAAGCCAAACTGCGCCACGTTTCCATTGATTGCGAAGATGTTATTGATAAAATTGGTCCCCTTCGGTTTTCCATCCCACGGTTCGCCACGCATGACGGAGAACACAGAGTGATCCTCACTCGTATAGATGGTGTTGTTGTAGATGTAGCTGTGGTCGACGCCACCGCCGCCGCCAATTTCAAAAATCGTGCGTTTGCCATACAGGGAACCGTCGTTTTCGCTGATGTTATAGCGCACAACCGTGCCGTCGTTATAGGCATATGCCGGTCCGCAGAGCATCAGGAATCCACCCTCGTTATCATGGCTATAGTTATACTGGAACAGGGTGTTTACACAGTAATAGTCGGAGTCAAATGCTTCACCGTCTGCCACCTCTGTTCCTCTCGGAACACCCGTATAGCAGACTTCATTGTACTGGAAGATCGAGTTGTCCGCATCGAACGGCCATACGGCGGCAGAAAGGTTGGACTTTGCATTGCCGCTCATATTGGGATAGGGGGTAGGGTTGTTGCTGGCATGGCTGACCAAGTTGTGTTCAACCAGCACTTCATAGGTGCCTCCCGGCACAATCCCATCGCCTGCAATGGTATCGAGGACGTTGTTGCGGATCACAACATTCTTATGGCGAAGCGGGACGCCATCCTGCTTATCCCAAGAGTTCCATCCCCACGGGCGGGTGCCAGTATAGCCACCGCCGGTGATGCCGTCACGGGTCACATCCTTAATCAAGCAGTTTTCAATGGTCAATCCATCGATATAGGTCTGTCCATTTGCGCCAAAGGAAATGGCTGCACCGTTGTCCTCGTTGCCCTTCGGGTTCCAGCCGTTGATGTCGTGGATGTATAATCCATCCAAAGTGACATCCTCCATGGTTCCCCCGTCGGAACGAATCGTAACCGCGCGGCGGCCCTTCTGCTCATTGGCTGTAGAGTCGTCATTGTAGATGCCGTAGTTTGTCAATTCCAGATCGCGGAACTCCCAGTGGCTGATGCCCGTGATCTCCAAAGCGTTTTTGTTGTTGGTCTCCATTTCAGAGAGAGGGGTTCCCGGCACATAGTTTGCGTGGATGACCGGATATAGATCATCCTCGCCATACTTGCCAACATGAATGGGGTTTCCCTCCTCGCCATTGCCCTGGGGCTTTAGGGTTTCTCCCTCCCAGGAACAACCGGCCTTGAACAAGATGGAATCGCCCGGTTCAAAAACGGTCTCATTCACCTTGGCGATGGTTTTCCATGCGCGTTCTGGCGATAGGCCGTCATTGTCGTCGTCACCGAATTCGGCGTCTACGTAGTAGGCATTTTCCTCCACCATCTCCGTAAACTGGAAGTCCAAGGTCGTTTCTTCTCCCTCCACAAAGGAGACACCCTCCTCTGTGACCGAGCGGAAGCCCGCTTTGGAAGCGGTTACAACAAAATCATCTCCAGCGGGTACGTCGATTGCATAGGAACCTTCGCTATCCGTGGTGACGGAAGCGACTGTATCGGTGCTATCTTTGATCTGAATTGTAGCATTGGCAACCTTGTCGCCATCGGGACTGGTTACCGTGCCATTGACAGTGCCCGCCGGGATGGACAGGACAACGTCGTCGATTGCCAACGCACGGGCCTCTTCTTCACCGGCGCCTACCGATTTCAGGCCAAAGCCGATGCGGCATTTTCCATTCGTGATCGTGATATCCGGGATAACCACCCGGGTCCATTCGCTGGTTTCGTCCAGATCGATTTCAATGGCTTCCAGACCGTCATCCTCGTAGACATACATCTTGGCATATGCGCCGTTCTCTTTGTCTTCCGCGGTGGTAACGGAATAGACATAAGCGGAGAGGGTGTAGGTGCCGTTTGGCAGCAGCAACAACTGCTCCAGAGCCGCTTCATAAGGAACATACGAACTGCCCGGTCGAATGGCGGCAAAATAATTGTCGTATTTGCCGATGTTGACATCACCATACCGAATACTGGTGGCCTTCGCAATGGTGTTGTCATCGCTGCCCTCCATAAGGTTTGGCGTCCAGTAGGTCAGCGCACCGTTGGTATCCTCTTCCATACTTCCATTCAGAGCATAGTTCTCAACGGTAGTGAAATCATCCTTTTCCGCTTCCGTGTTGGCAGCGGAGGAAAGCCCATTTACAGCACGGCCGGAATCCAGTTCCGTCGTCTCTGCAGCAAAAGCGGTACCTCCGAGAAGACTGCTGGCAGATACCATAATTGCCAGAGTCAGGGAGAGCACTTTTGTGAATACACTTCCCTTTTTAAACTGCATAAAAATCCTCCCTTTCTTTTCATTCAGCAAGGTTTCTGTGGTTCTTCCCTCCTCCTTTCAAGAACAGAAACCGTCAGTCGATCAACTCTCTCGCTTGGTCATATATGATGATTTGGGCAGACGATTGTGCCTGCTCCAAACTCATATCAAAAGCCTGTTCGACGTAGATCTCCTCTAATGCATCTCTACATTCTGCAAAAGGAGTCCGTCCACCCTCCTGGCGCGTTTCGCAGTAAAAGAAAAGCCATTCTAGGTCGCCGTTTTGTATCAAATCCGTTGTATCCCCCGGCTGTAAGGTATAAACAGCGTCTTCCACATCTGGAAATGCACGGACATCCGGACTGCTGAGGTCCTCCGCTGTAAACGTTCGTTCCTGTGTATATTCGTCAATTCCCGCTTGAACGGATGCATCGGCGAAGGTAGCCCCCGCAGCCAATGCCTGAAGGAGAATATTGCGCGCTTCTTCGCCCTGTTCTTGAGAAAAGTCCTCCTGCGGAAGAACTACACATTGTAGGGTTACGCTGCCAAATTCCTGGAAGAGATCCGGATTATCGTCATAAAAGGCCTGGAGTTCCTCCTCCGTCGGTTCCTCCCGCAACTGGGCTGCCAATTCCTCTTGATAGGATTCATTCAGATAATCGTAGTAGACCCGTTCTGTGTATTGGACAGGGCCGTAGATCACTTCTCCAGATGCCTCTTTTTGTTGTCGGTCCTCATTTTCTTTTTGCCAGCGATTGACAAAGGCGCGATAGGAGAAATCTTCGGAAGAACCGAGCTCTACAAGCTTTTGCTCGACTACCTTATAGGGAACCAATTCCTCCATGGCCAACCCAATGGCATAGTCGACCGGTGATTCACCTGAAAAATCTTTTCGCCATTCTTCCTCTGTAATGGCATCAAGAGAATAGTTCTTTTTGAAATAGCTGTTGGTCTGCTGGCGAACATCGTCTACAAACAGCTGTAATTCCCCTAAGGCGACCGGCTGTCCAGCAATTTCGCCGACGGTTTGATAAGGATCGGGTTCGTGGCTTGTATTGCATGCTACAAGGGGATGGATGCAAAGAAGCATAGCCATCAATCCCACAAAGATACGACTAAACGTTGTATTTTGCAAAGGGCGTTCCTCCTATCTGTAGTACGAGGCCGCTTGAAAAGCAAACGGTTTAAAACACATTTTTACCTCTACATTTTATATGGATCTTCATAAAAGCATTAGTAATTTTTTTGGAAATACTGGTATTATTTTTGTATTTTAAGTCGAGTATAAAAGTGTTTATTTTATGAATGAATACTACAAAATCAATAGAAAAGCAAAAAATATATAGATTTTCAACGGGAAACTATCTAAAACAGAACCAACGTTTAGACAATTTAGTTGTTTTGCTCAAAGAAAGCTTTTTATTCTTTATTTAAATGGATGAAGAAAACTGGAAAAACGGATACAAAGAAATCGTAAAAAAGGACTAGAAAAAGCACTGTGCTGGATAGAAAATCCAGCACAGTGCCTTATTAAAGATTGCTTGGGAGTGTCGTCATTGGTGTTTCATAAAAAGGGTTCTGCTTGGATTGGATGATCGAACCCTTTTTATCCCTTTGGCTTCCACTAGAAAACATTTAGCCAATTGTTACAGAACATTGCTTAACCGCATTCTGACCCGGCAGTGTCGTGTATACGCCTGCACTCTGGCCCGGTGTGCCAATCGCATATACTCTGTAATAGTAATCGTTGCCAGCCTTTGCGACAAACTGTGTCTTGAGCACGTTGCCATTGCCAACTGTAAAGCTTGGAACAGCATCCGAACCAACGACAGTCATTTTGAAGCAATAGGCCTGACCATGTTTCAGTGTAAACGGAAGCGTGGTGTCGCTGCGGACATACGCCTGTTGAGCAGAGACGCCCTGTGCCGCTGTGACGATTGCAGATGGAACTGCCACGGCGGTGCCTTCTCCCGAGGTCTTACCGGAAGAATTGGACGAACTGGAACCCTTATGACCGCTATTGGAAGAGTTGTGCGATACGGTTACAAGACCGGCCTGGGCCTTCTTAATGGTGTCGGCAACCGAGTCGACTTCTTCCTGTCCGATGTTGTCGTTCGCCATTGCATCGTTGCCCAAGGCAATCGCCGCATCCAAGATTGCAAGGCTCGCACGGGTGTACTTGCTGCGGTCGATATGGGTCGCCTGATAGAGGCGTTCCTTCAGAACATCCTTGTTCGGAATCTTGCGCAAAGCAGCCATTGCATCCACCAGCGCAATTGCCGCGTCGTCTACAGCTTTCTGGCTGGCATCGCGATTATTGAATACGGTCTGAGCATTTTCAAACGCCTCTATGAATTCTGCCTTACCAGCTTCAACATACTGATCGAGTGCGTTATAAATAACGGTTGCTTGTGCAATAGCGACGCTCAGGTCCTCCTTGCTCGCTACACGTACAAGTTTGTTCAACGCTTCGTTCAACTCTTTTGTCGCCTTTTCGACATCGACTTCCAACGGATTGTTGTCGTTGATTACATCCACAGCATTCTGGTACTTTTCATAATAGTTTTCCCAGCTGTCCGTAGTGAAGTCATTCTCATCCAGGTCGGCGAGCATTTCGACCAGCGTCTGGAGTGCGGAGACATCGCCCTCTTTAAAGCTCAACATTTGGATAGCATCCAGCAGTTCGGACCATGCACGGTCGATCGTATTCTGATCGGCTGTCTTATCAGCTTCTACATTTTGCGCTGTTTCGAGTGCATTGTCAAACTTCTTCTGAACGGCTGTAACAGCGTCCTGATACTCATCGCTGCCGACAAGCCCCTCAGCGACTTCGATTGTGGAACGCAGGGTGAGCTTGTTCACAACGGTGAAGGAGAAGTCCAACGCCGTGTCGGCGCGATCCATCGTTCCGTCATATGTATACGAATAGGTATCGGTTTCTTCATCAAACGGAATAGGTTCTCCATTCACAGAGATAGCTGCAAATTCTCTTCCCTCTGCAACCGGTGTGAAGGTCAGTTGAATTGGGGAACCGGACAGAAGTTCTGTCTCCAAAACGCCAGTGAGGTTTGCAAAACCAATGTCAATATCTTCCGCGTGGATCTCCACATCGCCTGCTGGGAAGCTAACGGTGAGAGTCTGCTCTGTGGGCTGTACGTCCTCGGAAACCTCGACCGGGCTGCTGTAGATCGTCAAACCTTGATCGATACGCACAGAGACGCGAATCCATTTGCCAGCCAGATCTTCGGTCACCGGCAATGTGGAAGAGTAGGAGTCTGTGATCGGAGAGAACGGACCGTCCTTGGAATCTGCCACCAACCAACGGAAACGCGCATAATCGACATACTGTTCGTCCACATCAAAGGATGCTTCAAGTGTATCGCCAACCATCGGTGCGCGGTCTGCAGTTGCATTGACCACTTTGACGTTCTCAGGTACCACATCGGTGATGTCGCTATCATCGTCGCCGTCATCGGTCTCTTTGTCTGCAAAGTCGAGGAGGGTGCCTTCTCCAATGACTTCATAAAGACGTACACAGCTGTTGCCATCGTACGGGCTGCCGTCGTCGTTCAGAGCAACGCCCTGCGTGATTTCCACCTTGAGATAACGGCCAACCGCTTCACCGCTGCTGTAGGTATGTTCGGTGACACCGAGTCCCTCCGGGTTTTCTGCTGCGGTGATCTGGGTCCATTCTTTTCCGTCATTGCTGACATAGAGATTGTATTTGCGTGTATTGTACTCCTTGAACCGGTCTCTTTCGTCTGCGCCCGGGACTTTTTCGTCGTATGCAGCGGTCGCATGACGCAGGGTGAGCTTGCTCAGGTCGTACACGCCGTTCATGTCAATGATTGCAACACGTGGATCGCTTTCGGAGACACCGTCTGCGCACCACTTGGTCAGGAAGTCTCCGTCCGTCAGCATAGAGCCAGCTTCAGAAGCGTTGAACTGCTTATCTGCTTCAACCGATTTACCAGCCAGGATGTTGGTATCATCGTTTATGACGACCGACTTGCTCACAGGCTCGCCTTCCACACCGTCCTTATCGACCGGAATCACTTCGAACTTGATAGCGGCCAACGATAGGGCGTCTGCCTTATCCATTGTATAGCTCAAGCCCGTTGCGCCGTCGATGGGAGTGAAGGTTTCGCCGTCCTCGCTCTGATACCACTGGAACTTGGACTCGCCTTCTTTGCCGGACAGGGTTGCATTTACATAGGTATACGTGCCATCCATCGTGACCTTGGAAGCATCGTCCGGGTCCTTATAAAGGCTGATGTTGACGTTCTCAGCAGAAGGAGCAACGGCCTCATTCGAGCGGCCCCATGCCTGGAACTCATAGATACGCGGACAGTTCGCGTCAGAATCGGTTTGGCCTGCATAGTCCGGAATCAGCTTAAAGTAGCGGGCATTTACCGGCTCTTCCATGACCAGCTCCACGACATTCTCCGTATTGCCGGTGACATTTGCGCGTTCGGTCCACTCTACGCCGTCATCACTGGTAAGAATGCGGAAATCGCGGGTGATGTAGTTGGGGTTTTCGTTCCCGGCATTGACCAACGTGAACTTATCGATGGTCCAGCTGTTGTTTTCACCGAGATCAACCTGTAGATAAACGTCGTCCTGACGGTAACACCACTTGGTAGAAGTGTTTCCATCGCAGGCCTTATAGGGCTCCTCGTTGGTGTAGCCGCCGGGAGCGGTGATCTTATCCTTCGGAACGGAGAGGAAGGCATTATCCAGCCCGCCCTTGACAATATTGGACGGTTTGGAGAGCTCGGTCAGATTGCTGTCATTGTCTGTTGCAACCACCTTGTAGACATACTCGCCATTAGCGGGGAGTGTATCGGTGAAGGAGGTCTTGCGGCCATCCACTGTTCCGGCCAGCGTCCCGGTTTCTACGGTAAAGTCCTCGCTGGTGCCGCGGTAAATACGATAAGTGGAAATGTTGTCAGCTGCATCCCAGGTGACGGTGGCCTTGTCGCCCAAAGCACCTTCGCCAGTCACAAGTTCTGCACGCACATTTTCAATCGCAGGCAATGTGATGGTTTCCTGTGTAGTGGGTTCCTGTGCAACGCGTAGATAGTCGCTGTCTGCAACGGAAATGGCCGTAATTTTAATACCGGATGCATCTGGTAACTGGATGGACTCCAGCCCCTTCTCTGGATCGACCGGAATTGCATAGACAAATTGATAATTGTCGACTGTCATGCGGTCCTTCGTACCATTGTGGAAATGGGTGAAGAAGTAACCGACTTGGTCGCGCACATAGGGGCGGATGTCCGTATTGCTGAAGCGGTCCCAACCGGAGAGCTCGGAATCCCAATCTGCGAACTTGATCTCTTTGTTGGTCTGTTCACCGTTTGCATAGTTGACGGTAAACACGCCGCTCTTTTCACCGGAACCGGCTGCGGCGCCCAGCAGGTAGACATACTTGTAATTGCCTTCGGGAAGCGCGATTGTTTGGCCTCTGGCCTCCACCACGTTGTCATAACCGTCGTTGGTCGGTCCAAGCTGGAAATCGACCCCTTCAAAGGTGATGGAATCTTTCCAAAGTTCTGCGGGAATGGTGTTGCCCTCGCCGTCATAGTCGCCGTCCTTGCGGTCCTCATTGAAACTGACAGCATCAACGTTGTAGTAATCGAAGAGATCGACTGGAGCAGACTTCAACTGGACCTCTTCGCCGCCGTAAGGTTCCACCTCGAGCGCGATGGTTGTGATCTCGTATTTATCCATGGAGAAATGAATCTGATTGCCATCAACCGTGATCTCCTTATTCAGATCCTCATCGTCGTCCTCCAAAAGGTTGACTTCTTTGGCGGACTTCACGTTGGAAGGAAGTGTAAGGGTGACATCGGTGTTGTCTTGGCCATCGGATTCATAGACACGCACAATCAGCTTATCTCTTGCGTCCGGATCGTCGGCCGGCGTTTTGATAACGCTGATCGGCACATTGTCCGCACTGGAGGTCGCGAAGGAATACGCAGATCCAAGGTCTCCGTCGTGGCGTTCGGACTGGACTGCTTCTGCCTTATAGTTCAGTTCGGCAGCCTTCTGGACAGAGTTGGCCTCCTGCCAGGTGCCGGAATGTGGATAGATGGAATAGGTGAAATCATGGGTGGTCTTGTCAATGTAATAGGCCGCCGGGTCCCAACCGCTGCAACGGACGGCCGCGCCCATCGGGGAACGCAGGGCGGTCAAGCGCAGGCGGGTGGCCTCCACATTGCCATCTTCATCTTTCAGCTGAATGGCGTCCCAACCGTACTTGGAATCGTTCAGGATGCTGGCGCCAAATTCACCGCTATCGTCGGTGACATCGGCCCACTTATGACCGGAAACCTCAAACTTTGCATTATCGATGCTGTTGTCGCGGGTGGTCGGACGTTCCAGGGCGCCATAGGCAATCTCATAGGTGGCATGGTCGGATTCAGCTGCAAACGGGAAGGAAATCTTCATCAGGCGCTGATCTTCATTCCAATTGACATGCATCTTGACATCCACGCGGTCACTGTCCGGATACATCGTAATATCTTGGTACATGGTGGAATCGGACCAACTTCTGGAGACACGCACCACAATCTTTTCGGGCGAATTCTCGATGATTTCAATCTCTTCGGGAGTGTCATCCAGAATAGCGATCGGATCGGCATTCATTTCCTCCATGACCAGATCCCATGCAGGATAGGAACTGCCGCCGGTATCCTTATAAATATGGATCTCATTGCCCTGGTAGCCGTCGGCAAAGACCGGACGATTGCCGTCTTTCTTGTTGTAAACCTGAGCGATGTTTCCCGTGTTCTTGTCGATTTCGACCTTTAAGAACGCATTTTCCATGACAAAGAGATTCTCATTTTCTTCAACGCTGAGATTGGTTTCAACGGTTCCATCGCCGGATTTCACATTAAAGACTTTAAAACCGACGGACGGCAAATTGTTTGCCTGGAAGCGAATGGTAGCCGTCTTTTTCTCTTCGTCGCGGGAGGTCACGGTGGATGGAACCAACGAATCCCCGTCATAAACGGCGATTTGTTCCGGAACAGCGTCGGCAAAGCTTACGGTTGTTTCCACCATGTCGCTGCGTTCCCAAGACAATGGGTTGAACACCAGGACCGGCGTGCCGTCGACATTGGTATCCGCCTTATAGGCGATGGCCTGTAGGCCGTCATTCTGGACATTGTTCAGCAGGTTTTTGGCCAATTCCTGGTTGTTATAGGTGACTTCATACTGATACGGGATCGAGGAGCCCGGCAGAACATCGTGGAACTGGTTGATTAAGATCTTATCCCACGCCTTGCTGATCTCTTCATTCCCTGCATTCGGAAGAACGCCAAGCCAATTGCCCAGGGTGCCAGCCTTCTCAGCTTTTTCGGCCAAGATCTCGTTCTTACGGTTGTACTCTTTTACACGCGCCCAGGAAGTATAGGTGCCGCGGTGGTTTTCAAAGTACATTTCCCCTTCCACCGTCCGGACTTTACTCAGGTCCTCTGTTTCACGCACACTGTCGAAGTATTCCGTGATCGTTGCCATTTCGACTGTGGCACCTTGTACCCCATCCGAACCGTTTTGCTTCAGAACAGTAGCGTATTGTCCAGAGTCCGGGCCGCCGCCGTGGTCGCCATTTCCCATCATACCGAGCGCCTTTTTAACGCCGGTTTCTTTTCCGGTCTGTTCATTGCGCTTGAGTGCGTTGACGATTTGGCTGTCGCTGTAGATGTTGACATAATCCTTCATTGGCGCATAGGAGAGAACCTCGGTGCCGTCGATCGCCTTCCACTTAAAGATGTCGGAATCGCGTTCCGTGTTCTGTTGCTGCCAATTCAACTTGGTAGTGACGAAATTGTCCATACCGGATTTTTTCAGGATCTGAGGGAACTGGCCGTTAAAGCCAAAGGTATCCGGCACATAGCCGACCGTACTCATCTGGTTGAATTCCTGTTCGAAGAAGCGCTGCCCCTCCAAGCTCTGGCGAACCAAAGCCTCGCCGCTGGGGAGGTTCAGGTCCGGCTCGACCACCTGGCCGCCGGGGTTGTCCCACTGGCCGTTGGCGATGAGCTCTTTGACATCTTCATACATGTCTGGATAGTATTCCTTGGCCCATTCATAGTGCTTGGAAGCGGACATAGTAAACTTGTAGTTTTCATTGCTCTTCAGGTTTGTGACTGCGCGATTAAAAGTATCGCTGATGACATCTCGCGCCGTGTCTTCAAATGGCCACTGCCATGCTGTGTCAATATGAGCGTTTGGAACCAGATACATGGTCCAGCTGCTGTCGATCTGGGCATTGGAAGGTGGGTCTTCCCGGACAGCCATTGCCTGGGTCATGGCCGATGCTGCCATGATTGCTGCAAGCATGAACGAGACTGTCTTTTTAAAGTTTTTCCTTTTCATACGTTTCTCCTTCTTTGTTTGCACGTCCGCCCAAAGCGGGGCGCAAATTTTTAAAAAGCGCTGGGTGATTTCCCGATAGATTACACACGCTCCTTTCAATTCGTTTGGGTTGTGCCTACATGACAGCGCAGGCTTAGTTTGTAAATATCTGCAAACATCGAAAACCGATGTTTTGTCAGCTTAGATGGATTCCTCTATTCCAACAGAGGTCACATAGTCAGCCCATATCTGCCCGTTTTCCTGGGAATTGAGTTCGGTTTTTACCCCCGCGGCGCCGGGGTCCTCAATGCCGCAGAGGTCGGCGCGCAGGGCATTCTGCATGAGGAGCAGGTAAAGTGTCTCTGAATAGTTCTTTACCAACTGTTCTACTTCCGGGGTTGCAAACGACAGCCCGCGTTCCTCAATTTCCTGTTTTAGTTGATCTGTTTCAATCAAAAAGACTGGATCGTAAGGATAGAGGACATACTGCTGATCGAATAAAGCAGAGAGGTTATCCTCATAGCTGGCCAGCAAATTGACCGTGTACTCCGGACTCCAATTCTGTGCAGAGAGGTTCCAATAGTTTGGAATGAACGAGGTCCCGGAGAAGTACGCGCGCACCATGGCTTCGTTTTCTCCCAACAAATCCTGCATCAATCGTGAGATATTTACATCCTGATGCTGGGGTAATTCCATCAAATAGTGCAGCAGGGCGTTTTCCTGTGTTTGGCTGGTGAAGCTTTCGATGGTTTCCAAGATCAGAGGCACCTTGACGTTGAAGTAAAAATCTTCTTGTCCAGCTGCCATCGATCCCTCCATGTCGGAGGAGAGGGCAGCCATGGTGGGGTCCTTCAGCGAGACAAATAAATACTTCATATAGCGGGTATTGAGATTATCCTGTACCTCGATGCCATAGAGATCCTTCAACTCTTGGGGTAGTGCATCCGCAGAGGCATTGATGTAACGGTCCCCCAAGCCGCGATACAACCATTCATTTGGCTGATAATGCAAGTTTCTCGCATGAACCTTGCTGTCAAAGAACGCATGGTAAAGGGTGCGCGACATCGTTTGACAGGCATCCGGGGTGTACATGGAGAGAGAAATTGCCGCACCTTCTCCTCCGACGCCGGATAGGATGGAACTTTCACCGTCTTCATTGGTTCGCAGAAGGACGACGGGTTTTTCCAGATTGCTGCCGAATACATCCACATAATAGTTATAGAAAGAAATTACAGCGCTCAGGTCGCTCAATTCGGCGCTTTCTCGGATGGCGCTGTCGAGATAGAACACCGCAGTTTCTCCATCAGAAGAGAGATTCAGAGGCTCAAAGCTGCCAAAACAGTAGCTTGATTGAATCAGATCGTAGAAGTCATACCAAGTAGGGCGCTCCAACTGAAAGGCGTGCTCGGTGCTATTGGCGGGAGTGAAGGGGATAATGGAATTCCAATCGTTTTCTCCCGTCAGCTGGAAGGATACGCTGCTGATATACTTTTCCATATACGGGAGATTGTTGGCGTCAAACAAGGGCATCATCAGCACCTTTTTGCCTTGGAAAGCCAACAGATCCTTGTAGAGATCCCCTTCCACCTGAAAATCAACGTCGGTGCCTTCACCGAGTTTGACGTCGTATTGAAAAACGAGCGATTCGCAGTCCTCGGACACCGGCCCGATTTCCCAGGCACTTCCCAGGTCGTTCAAGGCGACCTCTATGCCGTCTGCCTCGGTGCAGGTGGGCTCAGACGCCTCAACCTCACCAACATCCAGATAAAACATACGGTCCGGCGACAGCTGGTCGGGGGTTAACTCAATCGATACGCTTAGGATTTTTCCATCGATGTCGGTAGGCTCGACCGTGTAACCGATTCCAAATTGTGCGAGATCGGTGTCCATATGGTAAGAGGCATCCCCCTGCGTATGCCACAGACCAAACGAGGCCAGACTCACAAGCAACAAAGCGGCACATCCGCCGATCAATCGATTCTTTTTCATAAAAGATCACACCTCCAAAAAGTTGCGGGGTTAAAAATCTATGCAGATTGATGAAAATGTACGTGTATAAAATCCCTTCCAGTGAATTGGTAAACTCCTCTTATCAATATTATACAGGTATTCTCCTTGGAAAAAGTAGGGGAACATTTTTTGAATACAGGGGGGTGTCTTTGGGAAAATAAATAATTTACTTGAAATAAGTAGATAAAAATTAATAAAATATTCTATATCATTGACAGAAATGTCATGGAACCAGGTCTGAAAAAGGATGAATTTCGGGGGAGAAACGATGCGTCATAAGATCAGGTGGATAGCCCTTAGCAGTGTGATCGTTGCATTGACCGTAGCGGCCATTCTTTTCTTTACTTTGGATCAAAAATATGATCTGCATTACACAGTATCGGCTCCACAGGTAAAAGAAGGGACATTAGAGATTGTCCTCGATGTACAAAGCACGCCACTTTCCAAAGATAGAACGGTTTCTTTTTATATAGGAGATAAAAATATAGCCATCCAATCCTGTACGGGTGCAGATGGGGTAAGCGTACCCGCCCAACAAACCGATGATGCTCTCAGCTTTGCTTTGAAACGGGGAGGAAAGGTCTCACTGGTGTACCAGATCTCGTTGGGGGCTTCCGGAAAACATGGACAGCGGGGATCCGTGCGGGAAGATTATTGTGTATTTGATGGAGGGCAGGCTTTGCTTCTGCCCATGGAATTTTACCAAGATGGGTACCCTCAGGAGGAGGCCGTAGTCCGATCGCTGCAAGTATCTATGAATCCCCGGGAAGGTTGGACAGCGGTTCTGCCCTTTGAGGAGCTTCGGGAGGTTTCTTGGGCAGATGCCTACAATTTGAGCAACGATGCATTTGCCATGGGGAACTTTACGCAATATTTTTCCGCGGAACAGACCGGAGGCGCGGCGGTCTATGGGCTCGCTGGAGAAGAGGCGCGCTTTTCTGAGGATCTTTCCTCCGGTGTCGCAGCGTTGCGCGCTTATTATGCACAGCGGTTTGGAATGGAAGAACAACCATATCAGATTCTGTTGCTTCCAGATGATGGAGAAGCAGTCATCGGGGGAGCGGGGATACATAGTGTTTGTGCAACCTTTGACGAGACAAGCCGAAGGGACTGGGAACTGCTCAGCCATCGGATGTTCCATGCCTATTTCGACAGCAGGATTCCAACCCAAACGTTCCACGCGGCGCCGAACCTCTGGTTTTATGAAGGTTTGGCGACCTACTATGAGAATGCATCCATGAGTGCTTTACCAGAAAAACAACGTGAGCAGTTGGGCATCCGGCCGGAATGGCAATTTCAATCCCTATTTAACCGGTACTTGACCATCCGGATCAAGGACCCGGCCCTCTTCTCCTTTGCTCCTATGGATGAGGCGTTGATTTCAGAATCCGAAGGGCGTAAGGAATTTCTACACTACATACAGGCGCCATTGGTAGTCAAACTTGTGGAAGATCGTGCATCTGAATTATCTGGGCGGCAAGATGCGGTTTTGCACGCCATTTTGGCAGATCCGGATGCGGACTTTTCCTGCGCGGCCCTCTTATCGGACCTCTTAGGAGCAGAGGCTGGAGAAGTATACAACCGCTGGTTCCAGTCGGAAGAACTATTGCCCCTGTGGGAGGAGGCCGATCCTTCCTATCCGGAGCAACGTGCGTTGGACGATGTGGCGGATGTAGAAACCATGCTGGCAAGCTGGATGACCAGCCAGCTGGGACAATATCCCTGTGATCTGCCTGACCTGGAGACAGCACGGAGATTACAGAATCTGCCTATATTTCAAGAGGCTTCGTTTGCAGATGCAGAGACAGAACAGCTGGTCAAGGAACATTGCCCTGTGATCTGGACATTGCTCAAGCAATATGCACTGCGTGCACAGGTATGTGGTGTACCATTCGATGAACCAATGCTGCGATATGCGTTATTAGCAGATGAAGAAAATTTGCAAAAGTGGGAAGATTGGCTAACCACACAGGGTGTTCCCGTGGATAATACCCGCGCAAATATACAGGGAGAATCCTCTTAACTAAGAAACAGGTCAAAAAGGGCTGCTATGCATGTGCTTTGCATAGCAGCCCCTTTGTCTCCAACAACTCTGCAAATAAAAAGTTAATGGGCAATCGAGAAAAAATTGTAGGCGCAAAAGGAGGCGAAAAAAGAGCAATGCAGAAAAACCGCCGTGCAAGCGCCGTTCAAATTCAAAGATTATGGAAGCGGCCCATCGTCGTTTTCCAAAGAAGCCAGATGCTCCTTTACCCGGCCATAGTCGATGCGTAAGAGTAAATAAAAGATTTTGTTGTTTTGTCAATCTCACAGATCCAACTGTATCATTCCTAGGGAATATGATGCTCAATGATGAATCTGTACAAACATTGTCAATTGGTTAATTGTGGATAAACAGCCCTAACTATACCGGTGACGGCCGCCACTCGGCTACTTGTGAAAATAGAATATGCTCGGTGTACTGAGGGAGTAAAAGACATTTTAAACTTCTGAACAGGATAGCACGGGGCGGGAATGTTGCCTTTCCCAGGGACAAACAAAATTGCCAATCGTCCGTTTAACCCCTGCTCAAAAAGGGGAAACTGTTTAAAAAATCTGATTCGGGGAGGAAGTCCAATGGAGGAAAAGCAAGATTGCCCATGCCGGTATAAATCCTGTAAGCGGCACGGAAAATGCGAGGCTTGTCGAGCGCATCACCGCAAGGAAAACAAGCTGTTACCTGCGTGTGAGAGAAAACGAACATCACGCCGGAAACAGCCGAAAAACAAGTAAGCGCTTTTATAATTTTCGCTTTTCATTGCAAAATGATGAAACCTAAATGCTATGCATAGCGGGTATCCAAAAAACGTTGGTGGGCAATCCCCAGCGCATTCTACAAAAATGAAAAAGACGATTCAAAAAAAAAGAGCACCCTATATCGGCGGAAAAACCGAAAAGTAAGGTGTTCTTTTTATAGTTTTTAATAAATTGAATTAAATTATATATCTAATTTTCGATTATCCGCATAAACACTATACTTTCAAGTATTTTGAAGTATAGAAAACCATTCATTTTACCACGATTGAATGAGTCTTGATATGAACTATAAAATAACACCCAAAAGACATCATTACACTTAAATGGTGTCTTTTAAAAAGCAGTCAATCCTAAGACTAACTGCTTTGTGTGTATGAATATGAAGTTGTTAAGCCGCAATTTGTTTGCCATTACAATTCTTTTACCATTTGAATTTCTTTATAATACTTGTCTCCAAATGCATATTCTACCTCTTTGATTTCTGTAAATCCAATCGAAGAATACATTTTACGTGCAAGCATATTTTCTAAAGAAACACTAATATATAACTTATCGGTATTGTGTTTGTTTTTAAAATACTCCAAAAATTCTATTGATGCCTGTTTTCCATAACCTTTTCCTTGAAACTGTTTTCCAATCATAAAACGACTCATAGACCAGCCAGGAAAAGTTTCATCATAATTATATAAGATAAAACCTATCATCGTTTCTTCAAGATATATTCCTAAAGTATATAGACCGTCCTCATAAGCAGCTTCTACCAATGACTGTTTATTATCTGCAACAAACCCCTCTTGGTTATCATCAATAGTTAATTCTATACAATCCCAATAGTTGTATTTATCAATTTCTCTAAATTCCATTTTAATCCTCCTTCATACTAAAAGTTAAATACTATTTATATACAACTGAAAATTCTTCACATACGACTTTCATGTCAGTAGTAAATTTCAATCCAACCTGATTCAAACACTCCGTAAAGAATTTTTCATGAGCTTCTCTCCAAAAATCTAAAGTTTTATTACCCTCACCCTCTTTGTAAGCATGTTCTACTGATACCTCATGAAATGGAACAATAGTTACTTTTTTGTTTGTACACCAAAGTGAAATAAAATTGTAACCATGAGAAAAGGGAGATACACATTTTTGTGCAATCTCCCTTGTTCTTTTTCTGTCATATCAAGGTTCATTCAATCATGGTAAAATAGTTGCTTTTTTATGAGATGAATAGTCCTTAAACGCTGTATTTATGCGGATAATCGAATTTTCTGTATCAAGATTATAGTGAACCTTATCGTTCCTCTCAAATGGAACCTTCAAACACGCGACAAATCCAGCCTTATTGAACATTTACCGTGCAATAATTGATCGGTGCCTGGCCAGGAATGGTGGCGTAAACGCCAGTGCTTCCAGTTCCGACCCCTTTCACTGTAAGCAGATAGGAGCCATTTCGCAGTTTGAGGCCGGCTGTAATCAAAACATTGCTGTTTCCAGTGGTAAATTGTGGTGTTCCGACAGTTCCTTTTGGAGTAAAGAGGAACGTATAAACATTCCCTCGCTTGATGGTGAATGGATAAGTGGTATCGCAGACCAAACTCCCGCTGGAAGGTGCGGTCCCCGACGAAGCTTTGGTGCCCGTTGCCTGGAAGCTGACAGAGGAACCGTCCGCCGTTGTTGTCGTGATAACTGCCGTACCGGTCCCCACATTGTTGATCTGGAAAATGTATCCGTCACTCACTTTTTTGCCAAAGGTTACGGAAACAGCGGACGGATTGGAGGAGGTAGCGGTCGGCTGTGTAGCACTGGTCGTAAACACCTTATAATAATAGGAGGAATTGCTTCCAAAGGTATACGGCGCAGTAGTGTCACATTTCAGAGGAGAACTCGTCGAAGTGGACTTAGTCCCCGTTGCCTGGAAACTGACGGAAGAACCATCCGCTGCCGTTGTCGTAATGACTGCCGTACCGGTACCCACGTTGTTGATCTGGAAGATGTATCCATCGGATACCTTCTTGCCAAAGGTCACAGAAACAACCGACGGATTAGAGGAAGTCGCTGTTGGCCGCGTGGCGCTATTTGTAAACACTTTGTAATAATATGTCGAATTGCTACCGAACGTATACGGAGATGTAGTGTCGCAAGCCAGGGGAGGTTTGGAAACAATGGACTTATTTCCAGTGGCTTGGAAGCTGACAGATGCACCATCCACAGTAGTAGTGGTAATGACCGCCGTACCAGTACCAACATTGTTGATCTGGAAGATATATCCATCGGATACCTTCTTGCCAAAGGTCACAGAAACGACCGACGGATTGGAAGAAGTCGCGGTCGGCTGAACAATACTGTCCGTAAATACTTTGTAATAATAAGCAGAATTATTACTAAATGTATAAGAAGAAGTGTCACAGGTCAATTTAGAACCTGTTGCTGATCGATTCCCGGTCGCTTGGAAACTGACAGATGCGCCTTCGGCTGTGGTAGTCGTAATAGTAGCCGTACCAGCACCGACATTGTTGATCTGGAAAATGTACCCGTCGCTCACTTTTTTGCCAAAGGTCACCGAGACAGCGGATGGATTGGAAGAAGTCGCGGTTGGCTGCGTGGCGCTGGATGTAAAGACCTTATAATAATATACATCGTTCGAACCAAAGGTATAGGAAGACGTGTCACAGGTTAGGGTTGGCGTAGAAGGGGTGGAAGGGTTCACCGGCGTACCCGCCTGAGAATAGTCTTTAAACGAGTAATTGAGGTCTACATTTCCGTTTACACCGGAAAGGGTACCATAGGCATACTGCCAAATGGTATATGCCTTGTTAAAGTTGGGGACATCCTTTCCCCAGCTGGCCACCCAGCGGTCGTATTTGTCCAAGCGTGGGCTGGAAAGATTGGAATTAAAGATATTGACCGAACTGTATACGCCTGTGCGATACCCGGCAGCTTCCATTTTTCCGCAGAAAGCTTCCACGATATCTGCCATCAGATCGGCGTCCATCGTGCGGTGGATCGTGTCCTCAATATCATAGAAAACCGGATAATCCAATTTTCTTCCATTCAGAATACTCAGGCAAAAATCCGCCTCCTGCAAAGCATCCTGGACGTTTTCCGCATAACTGTAATGGTATGCGCCAACTTTGATGCCATTTGCTGTCGCGCCGCTGTAGTTCTGTTCAAAATAGGCGTCCGTCTGCACTTCTGGGGCCGTCTTGCCATAACCGGTGCGGATAATAGCAAAATCAATCCCCTGATTTTTGACCGTACCCCAGTCGATGTTGCCCTGCCAGGAGGAGACATCGATACCTTTCAAAATGACATGAACATAACAAGTGACACTCTCTCCGGCACTATTGGTGGCGGTTACCGCAGTGGTACCGAGCTGATGCCCTGTAACCAGGCCATTGCTGACTGTGGCAATGCTCGGATTGCTGACGGTCCAGGTGGCGTTCATCGTTGGAGAACCGTTTTCATAGGCGGTAAGGACCGCGCTTTCTCCGATTTTTATAGCAATCGAAGTGTTATCGATCTGAAAGGTTCCGGTGGATGCAACTGCGACAGTGGATGCCACGTCTGCAAATGCAGATGTTCCCCCGCAAAAGGTGAGGCAAAACGCCAAAAGTAAAGCGAGTAGTTTCTTCAATTAGGCTCCTCCTTTAAAGCGGCCGCGTCGTCGAAATACGCAGCCAGAATAACGGTTCGTATTCCTGTTCGCTTTCTTGCCATGGTTTTACAAATTTTCTTCAATCGCATATCCTCCTTTTATTCTGGTTGGCCGGGCCGCATACCGACACAAAATGGCGTACAAAATCCGACGAATTTTGCACGATTTGAATGCTTTTGATTATAGGAGAATTCCGGAATTATGTCAAGTAGAGAGCCAGTTTTCCACGGTTCAGATATCAGGAAAGAAAACCTCCAAAAATTGGTCTGGTGCGGTGTTTCTGTTCATATTTGAAAGGGAAACCATATCCTCGACTCGGCAACCAGTAAACGGAGCGGAACCCAAAGAAGGAAATAAAAAGGAGATGGCCAGCAGCCATCTCCTCTATTGAACGATTTTTCTCATAAGGAACTCTTTAGCAGACGCAGGACGTACGCCCGATACTCTAGAAATTCCCGATCGTAGGGACAGATCTGTAAGACAAACTGAATGCGTCCAAGCAAGCTTTGCAGATAGGGAGCCGGATGAAGGGCCCAGCCGGTTTGACCTTCGTGCAACAGATGGGAGGCCACGCCAAAACGCCGCAAATAGTGGACTTCTTGCCGAATACGCCTGCGATAATCCCGCCCTACCTGTGGATGGTCATTGACCAGAATGCCAGTTACCTGTTGCCGTCTGCCTTGCCGGGCGATGATGGTCTTAGCAGGATTCAACAAAAATCCGTTTTCGCGCAGAAGTTGGTACACAAAGCGGATGAGCGGTTCCGGAGAGAAATCCCCTGAAAAAGTCAGATCGTCGCTATAGCGGGTATAGTGAATGTGGCGTTGGCCGCAAAAGGCCGCAATCTGCTGATCTAACGGAAAAAAGACCAAATTAGACAGCATGGGACTGGCGGGGGAACCCTGTGGAAGTATACCGTCCAGCGTACAGAAGGTTGTAAAGAAAAAACTCAAAAGAGCGTTAAAGGAATCTGCGCGTGTACTCCCTGCATTCTTTCCGTTGGACTCTTTGGAGTAAGGAGCAATTTCCGGGTTTTGGGACAATGTACGGTCAATCGCACAAAAGACCGACGGAAAATGAATACTGCCAAAAAAATGAAGTATATCCAGTTTGACAAGTATTGGTTGTCCGACATGTGCGGCGGCATTGTCCAGTAAATTCCTGCCTGGGCGATACGCTGTAGCTGGGGGCGCGATTTCGCCATAGGCCAAGAGCGAGAGGATTCCCCTTTGAACCTGTCTCAGACCCGGGGAAGGAGAAGCTACTGGGCGGTACCCTCCCCCTCGTTTTGCCAACCAGAAAAGGCAGTATTCTTTGCGCTTCTTTTTCGCAGAGCGCAAAGAACGCAACCAGTAGACTTTTTTCTGTAAGATACGGGGAGAGACACTTGGATCGAGCCATTCGCAAAACTCCTCCAATGTTTGAATCATCCTCTGCCCCTCCTGTTTGTATGGTTGATAAAAAGGACGGAACAACACAAATCGTTCCTGAAGGGATGCGGGCATAGCCGTGTGGGAATACACCTTGTGTATCTTGACACGGCGAAGGCCGCATGCCTCTTTTTCCAAAGTCATCTTTCTGGAGGGCGACTCGCCGTCCAGCCATGTATGCATCACACGGTTAGCGCTGTTGTTCCGTCCAATGTCTACTATAGCATATCCTCTTAGAAAATCAACTTTTCTTTTGTTTTATATGATAAATACTTTCGTACCAAAGAGGAATATAAATTTTTTCACAAAAATTTTTCATAAATACTGGAAAAGATTATGTCAGAGTGCTATGATATTCCCGAATTCAATCGCTTGTTTCGATTAAGAAGCAGAGAGGAGGAAATTTGCATAGAGCGCCAAAAGGGCGAGAAATCGAAATAACCGATATTTTACATTTTGGGAAGCAGTTGTTTGAAATAAGGAGGAGACTCATGAAAAAAAAGACGTTACGATCTGCAATTGCACTGTTAATTGCTGTTCAGATGACCGTCGCAAGCGGTGTGACAGCGATGGCTCAGACAAATGCTGTCGCTTTGGAACCCAGCCGTCCTGTTTCTGTATCGCTGCAAAATGACGGCGAAGGGGATGTAGTGGTCCGTTATCTCAGCGATATGGACCCAACAAAGGCCACGGTCGGTTGGGGCAGCTTGATGCTCGACCAGGGGCTGGAAAACTTGCCGTTGAAGTTGCGCACAGAGGACGGCGGAACCCAAACTTATGAAAAGGGTATCTGTGCACATGCCGCCTCGGAATTGGTTTATGATATTGAGGGGCGCGGCGTGAAAGGCTTCCAGGCATATATAGGTGTGAACTACTCTAAGCAAGGAACTTGCGGCTTTATTGTCAAAGCGGACGATCAGGAATTGTTCCGCGTGGATAAGATGTCGGAATCCGAAGCGCAGGAATTTGTTAACGTCGAGATTCCGGAGGGGGCCAAACAGCTGACCCTAATCACAACGGACGGCGGAGACGGAAACAACTCCGACCACAGCGTTTGGGCGGATGCGAAGCTCGTTTTGGATTCTTCTGTGCAGAAGAATCTTTATAAAGTAGCTGTTTCTGCAGATCAGACTATCCTGGCAGTCGGAGAGACGGCGAACCTCACCGTGTCAGGTACGTTAGTAGACGATACCGATGCAGACCTCTCGAGCGCAACAATTACATATACCAGCAGCGATGAGCAGACTGCGACTGTGGACAACCAGGGCGTGGTGACCGCTTTAGCCAACGGCCTTGTGACAATCCAGTGCAACGTGACGTTGGGCGACATCACCAAGAGTACTTCCATTGATCTGATTGTCGGCGACGAAGTGGAAGGAAAGGTGTGGTCCATCGCCTCACCAAGCGACGCGGTTGGCGGAATTTTCATGTTGAACGACAACGGAAGTCTTTCCTATAGCGTCCAGCGCGATGAAAAGTCTGTGCTCAACTTTGGCGCAATGGGCATGAGCACGAATCTAGGGGACTTCACTGAAGGGCTGGAATTCCTGTCCGTTTCCGAGGCGACGACAGTAGATGAGACCTATACCGTCAACTCGCGCAAAAAAGACGAGTATCGCAATTATTATACAGAACGCACGATTTCATTCCAAAAGGACGGCGTGCAGTTTGATGTGGTTGTACGCGCCTATGATGATGGCCTTGCCTTCCGGTACGTCATCCATGCGGAGGATGGCACAGAGATCCAGGTACAGGACGAAGCGACATCCTTCCAGCTTCCGGCGAAGTCCAATGTTTGGGCAATGGGCTATGGCAGCGGCAGTTATTCCTATGAATCCACGTTCTATAAATATACCGCAGAGACGATTAGCGGCGATCAGTCCATCCCGCTGTTGTTCGAGACGCCGGACGGCACCTTTGGAATGATTTCCGAAGCTCAGCTCACAGGGTATATGGGATCGATGGTCAAAGCGCAGAATGGAACGTTAAAGATCTCCGCAACGCCTCTTCAAAGTGAAGATCCCGTTGTTGAGGGAACCTTTGCATTCCCGTGGCGGTTTGCCGTTGTTGGCACGTTGGGGGACATCAACGAAAATACAATGACGGAAAACCTGAGTCCTGATCCAGCAGAGGGGGATTACTCCTGGGCTGAGACGGGCGTTTGCTCCTGGACTTGGTTGGTCGGCGGTGCAAGCATGCAATCCGATCCGGAACAGATCAAAAAGTACATCGACTTTGCTTCCGAAATGGGATGGAAGTATTTCATTATGGACGAAGGCTGGCAGCCGCGTTCTCAGCAGGGCGACGGCACTCGCTACTATGGCGAATACGATTGGATTGATGACGTGGTAGAGTATGCAAATGAAAAAGGGGTCGGCCTGATTGCATGGGTACACGTCGATGATCTCAATACGCCGGAAAAACGTGCACAGCGTCTGGATCGCTGGGCAGAGCTCGGGATCAAAGGGATCAAAGTGGACTTCTTTGACCGTGAAACCGACGAGCGCGTGCAGCTGATGGAAGACGTCTATGCAGACTGTGAGAGACTGCACCTGGTGGCAAACGTCCACGGCGCCAATAAGCCGACCGGCGAGGTCCGCACACATCCTGGCATCCTGACCCGTGAGGGCATTTATGGCCAGGAAATGGGCGACCTGAGTCCGGTACAGTACACCATCCTGCCATTCACCCGCAATGCAGTTGGACCGGCAGATGTGACGGAAACCCTCTATCCCAGAGGAAGTTCTACGACCACGGGCTTCCAGGTTGCGTTGTCCGTCCTGATTACCAGCGGCATGCATTGCCTGGCCAGCAGCGTAGAGGACTATCAGGGTAGCCCGGCGCTATCCTTCTATAAGGATTTTCCATCCGTTTGGGATGATTCGCATTTTATTGACGGCTATCCAGGCGAATACACCACTTTGGCCCGCCGCAGCGGCGATAAATGGTACGGTTGCGCCATCACCACAGATGCGCGCGATGCGGAATTCCCGCTCGATTTCCTGGATGACGGACAGTACTATGCGATGATCTATGCGGACGATGGGACGGATAACCGCGGCTTGAAGCTAGAAATCCAGAAGGTCACCAAGGGCGACACCCTTAAAGTGCCGATGAAGGACGGCGGAGGCTGTGCGGTGATCTTTACAAAAGAGAAACCCTCTGCGGCTGAAACCATCGAGTTTGCACAGGACGAAATGACCTTAGAGCGCAATGCAAATACCACCATCGATGTCACGATCACACCGGAGAAGCCTTTGATTTCCAGCCTGATTTGGGAATCCAGCGATCCGACGGTCGCGACGGTGGACAGCAGCGGAAAGGTTACTGGCATCCGTCCGGGAACGGCAGTGATTACCGCGACGTCGCCGGTTGACGACTCTGTATCAGATTCCTGCACCGTCACGGTCGAGATGGAAAAATACACCTTGGATCGCGATTTTTGGACAATTGAGCGCGAGAATAGCCAGTACATCTCCTATCCGACAGCTACGTCCATCCAGCAGGTTTCACTGTCTGGCGACGTAGACGGCAACCAGGACTCCAGCAAGTGGCCGCAGAACATGGTCCTTTTCCCGCTGCAGGAAGAAAATTTTGCAGCGACTGTAAAGGTAAGTGGAGATTTGACCACAGCGTTCCAGACTGTGGCATTGACGGCGTTTGTCGACAGCAGCAAGGCCGTCTCCGTCATGAGAAGGTACCATACGAGCTTTGGCGGTAATTGCTTTGAGTTGATGCGCTTTGAAGGCGGTTACAACGAGCAGACTGCAAAGGATACACAGGCAAGCGACGACGCCTATCTGAAGTTGGAGAAGAAGGGGCAGATTTTCACCGGTTATTACAGCTATGACGGCGTAGAGTGGACCAAGATTGCAGAGCTTGAATGTCCGCAGGTATCCGGTTCGGATAATATTAGGATTGGCGTCTATACCGGCAATGGCGCTAACAATAACAATGGCGTGGACATTCGCATTGAGGACTTCACCTATTATGCAAACGCAGAAGGCGAGGGTGAAATCATACCATTTGCTGTAAGTACAGACACTTGCATCGCAGAGGTGGCTCCTGTGACCTTGCGTGCGAGCACGGGCACTGCTTTTGCAGATCTGAAGTTGCCGGATACGGTGAAGGTAACTTTGGTTGACGGTACGGAGAAGGATTTGCCGGTTACTTGGTCGGAAGGAGACTATGACGGCGATACAGCAGGAGTCTATAAACTCGAAGGCACCATTACGTTGGCTGACGGTGTAATGAACCTGATGGATCTCAAGGCATCCGCGGAAGTAACGGTTTCTGAGGAGCCGGTAGAAGCCAATACCATCTTCTTGCAGTATAACAACAAGGACGTAACGTTGAAGGTGGACGGCGAGCCGCAGAAGATCGCAGACCTGACGGGCGAGTTTACGCTGGAAGAC
>ULXG01052055.1_pt1 | contig 34869 bp, 27 predicted proteins | sample 1961141 | NCBI WGS metagenome assembly ULXG01 (sample SAMEA4835834, study PRJEB28245) | human gut metagenome | biome: gut microbiome; material: fecal sample | place: Denmark | collected 2008 | reverse complement strand
TCTGACAGATAGCTTTTCTACATGTAAATATAAACGTATATTCTAATCGCATGTAGATGATTTGTCTCTCATGAGAGCGAATACATAGGAAAGCCAAAGAAGAGATATTCCACCCATATGACCCAGCAGGGGAGTTCGCAAACGAGAATGCGAATAACCCCTGCTGGGTCACACTTTTCATAGGTATGGGAATGTATTGTACGACGTTGTTACTGTGTAGTAACAGCTGGACGGATGTGGGGGATCTTTTAGGGATGGCATAAAAGCTATTTCCACCGGAGAAATCCGGCAATAATCCATGAATACCGGAATCATCTTTGGGAAAGAGTGAAAGAAATCTGTAACTAATCAAGTACCCGGCGATTGGTGGCATGAAACTCCTGTAGAGAAACGCCATAGGCGCGAAGACGTTGAATGTCCGGCGTTGATAGGCGAACATCGGAAGCGTGTTTTGGAAAGAATGAAAGTGGCTGCTATCTAAAATGAAGTCCCCGGTAACCGATAACAGGGAATTTCTATAAGACGAAGAAGACGCGATGAGTATTCCAGACCAGAGTACGGGTGTCTACACAAGTCATTGTGTAGTAGTAATTGGACGAATGTGGATAAACTTTCGGGGATGGTATAAAGTTTGTTTCCACCGAGGTAATCCGGCAATAATCGATAAATACCAGAATCGCGTTGTACAAAGAGTGAAAGAAACCTGTAACTAGGCAAGTACTCGATGGTCGGTGGCAGGGAAACGCCATAGGTGTAAAGGTGCCGAATGTCCGGCGTTGATAGGCGAACATCGGAATCGTGTTACGGAAAGAGTGGAAGTAACTGGTATCCAAATGAAACACTTAACAACCAATAGCGGGAATTTCCGTGGGGGACGCTGAAGGTATGAAGGGAGCTGTGTGATGGGAGACCATTGTCGGAATACCAGAAATTTTAAATGATGTAATGGTAGACCAATCCGACCAAGAATCTGACAGCCAATGACAGAGAGTCTTTGTAAATATTTCTCGTTAGCAATTGGGCTGTCAAACGTTTAGAACCGTACTCATTTCATCAAAAACAGGGCAAATCCTTTTAAATTTCATAAAATACGGACATGAAGAAAATAGTGCCAAGGGAATTTACTTTATTCTGGATTTCCTATAAAATCGAATGAGGGAATCAGAATATGTATTATATGCATTTACAGCAGGATAGCATGTGTAAAGCATATAATGTAGGGATGAATCATGTCTGCACTAAAATGATAGGAATGGAGTTATTTCAGGAGTTTATGAGAAGGAAAGAATTGGATATATGTAAATGATGTTATACATGTAAGATAGAAAGCTTCTACGCAATGTTCAGGAATGTCCTCCGTAAAATGAAAGATTGTGAATTCAATTTAGCGGTATCCTTTTAGAAAACAATCGTGTATATCGCTTTAAGTGTTGCGTAGAGAGCCTGTTCACATTACTGGCTTCCCGTCTAGGATTTCAGCTCTTTGCTGTTTCCCTGCCGTTTCGTTTGATTCGTAAAGAAGGGGACGATTTATCTAGGAACCTTTTCCAAAATGGTTATATGCGGCATGATTCCCACAGGAGAAATGTTGTTATTTTTTAGGGAATGCGATATAATGAAACCGGTTTTATTTTGGGGATATCCCCTGGTGTGGAGGAACACCGCATGATTGATAAAGATTTTTTTGATCATTTAGAGGAACAGATTCATCAAACGGTTCAGGATGCTTTGAATCTGAAAGAAACCGTTGTTCATACGGTGAGGGAAAATGTAAACGTTCAAAAAGGACCGGTACCGCCAACCAAATCGGTTCCCCAAAAACGGTATGCATATCCGGTCCGGCCAGTCCGTGTCATGAAGGACCAGATACGAATCCGTAAGGCCCCTTCCGGCTCAGTAGCAGGGATCATTATGGAGATTATCGGATTGGTTGGCGCAATTTCTACGGGGCTGGCGTTTATTCTTTTGGCACTGATTTCCGTATTATTTGGCATGCCTTGGACTGCTTTTGCAATTTCTAGTTTTGTTATTGTTCCGTTGTGCGTAGGCTTTTCGGCACTGGCAATCTGTGGAGTGCGCCAGGTGCGTCGAAAGAGGCGTTTTCAAAGATATCAGGCCCAGTTAAACGGCGGCACATTTTGTTCTTTAAAACTCCTGGCGTCGGCTGTAGACGAGTCAAAGTCCTTTGTTGTACACGATTTGCGTAAGATGATTCGGGATGGTTTGTTCCCGCAAGGGCATATTGATGAGCAAGAAACCTGTTTCATCGCGACGGATGAGACGTATCGCCAGTATTTACAGGCGCAGGAGAGCGCCCGTCGCCGGCAAGAAGAGGAGCAAAGAAGAAAAGTGTCCAGTCCGGACGGACCTACAGAGTTGGAAAAAGTGATTGCGGAAGGGCGTGATTATCTTTGGCAGATTCGCGAAGAGAATCACGCGATATTCGAAGACGTGTTTTCGCAAAAGCTATCCCGACTAGATGCAGTATCCACGAAAATCTTTAACCATGTAGAGGCACATCCCAAAAAACTTCCAGGCATTCGCAAATTTATGCAGTATTATTTGCCTATTACCTTAAAATTGGTGAAAGCTTATCGGGAATTTGGAGAACAGTCCATCCAAGGAGAGAACATTACCCGGGTAAAGACGGAAATTCGCGATACATTGGATACGATCAATATTGCCTTTGAAAATCTTTTGGACAGCCTGTTCCAAGATGATGCACTGGATATTTCTACAGACATCTCTGTATTGGAGACGATGCTTGCACAGGAGGGGCTGACTGGGGATACGTTTCATCAGAAGAAACCGTAAATTCGATTGGAGGTACTTGTTATGGACGAGACTTTTCAGGAGCAGCCCATGTTGACCCTCGAGCCGTTTGCAGATGAACAGCCTGCTTCCATCGAGAAGGTACAGCCTGTGCAGACATCTACAGAAACGCCAATATTCGATGAGCGTAGCTTAACGCCGGAAGAACGCCGGATGGTGGACGATTTTGCGGCCAAAATTCAATTGAGCAATTCCAATATGATCTTGCAGTATGGTGCAGGCGCACAGAAAAAGATGGCAGACTTTTCAGAGGATGCGTTGAGCAACATTCGTACAAAAGACCTTGGCGCAGTAGGAGAGATGCTTTCCAGTGTTGTTACAGAATTAAAAAGCTTCGATGTAGAGGAAGAGGAGAAGGGATTCTTTGGCTTTTTCAAACGGAGTGCAAATAAAATGACAGCCTTGAAGGCCAAGTATGATAAAGTGGAGGCCAATGTCGAAAAGATTTGTGCGGTGTTGGAACGACATCAGGTGCAATTGCTCAAGGATGTTGCGATGATGGACAAGATGTATGAAATGAACAAGGTTTATTTCAAGGAATTGTCCATGTATATTTTGGCAGGCAAAAAGAAACTTACGCAGGTTCAGCAGGAAGAACTGCCTCTCCTGGTGGAGAAAGCAAAACAAACCGGCCTGCCGGAAGACGCCCAGGCAGCCAATGATCTTGCTTCTCTTTGTAACCGCTTTGATAAGAAGTTGCACGACTTGGAACTCACCCGAATGATATCCATCCAAATGGCGCCAGAGATTCGGTTGGTGCAGAGCAATGATACCCAGATGTCGGAGAAGATTCAGTCCACGTTGGTCAACACGATTCCGCTTTGGAAAAGTCAAATGGCGTTGGCATTGGGAATTGCACATTCTCAACAGGCGGCGCAAGCACAGCGCGAGGTAACCGATATGACAAACGAGCTGCTTCGCCGGAATGCCGCGACACTTAAAATGGCGACGGTCGAAACGGCAAAAGAGACGGAACGTGGGATTGTGGATATGGCAACGCTGCGCGAAACCAACCAAAGTTTAATTTCTACATTGGACGAGGTCATGCAGATTCAGACGGAAGGCCGCCAAAAACGCCGTGAAGCGGAGATGGAGTTGAGCCGTTTGGAGGATGAACTCAAACAAAAGCTACTGGAAATACACGGTTAACCAAAGAGTAAAGCCGCTTCGGCATGGAAATGCCGGGCGGCTTTTTTAGAAAATATTGGTATTACAAAATGAATACTGGATTTTTAAAGGGGTGCGCTTTATAATTAGAATAGAACGTTTGATTGGAGATGGAACGCATGGAGCGTACAGACCGTGTTATTCTACATTGCGATTGCAACGCTTTTTACGCTTCTGTTGAGTGTTTGTTGCATCCAGCATATCGGGATGTCCCGATGGCAGTATGCGGAGATCCCGAAAACCGCCGCGGGATTGTACTTGCCAAAAATGAGAAAGCCAAACGCTTTGGCGTTCAGACAGCGGAAACCATCTGGCAAGCGCGGCGGAAGTGTCCAGAGCTGGTGCTTGCTCCACCGCATAGGGATCAATATGCCAAGTATTCAAAACAGGTAAATGCCATTTATCAGCGTTATACTGATTTAGTGGAGCCCTTTGGAATTGACGAGAGTTGGCTCGATGTGACCGGCAGTCAAAAGCTATTTGGTACTGGAAAAGAGATTGCGGACCGGTTGCGTGAAGAGGTCAAACGAGAGACTGGCCTGACCATTTCAGTTGGGGTGTCCTTTAATAAAATTTTTGCCAAACTGGGAAGCGACTACAGAAAGCCTGATGCAACCACGGTGATTTCACGGGAGAACTATTCGGAACTGGTGTTTCCTCTCTCGGTGGATGCCCTGCTCTATGTAGGAAAGAGTGCGCGGGAGACTCTGCAAAAAATGCGTATTCGTACAATCGGGGACTTGGCCCATGCAAGCCGCAAGACTTTAGTAGCGAGCTTAGGGAAGGTGGGTGGAGAATTATACGATCATGCCAATGGTCTGGATACGAGTCCGGTAAAGAGCGTTTACGAACCGAAAGAGGTAAAATCGGTGGGCAATGGTCTAACATTTAAACGTAATTTGATCGGCTGGGATGACATCCGACTGGGTGTCACTGTTTTAGCCGATACAGTTGCCGCGCGTATGCGCCGTAGTGGCGTAAAATGTTATACAGTGCAACTTAATATTCGCAATCCAAGTTTCAAAACCATTTCCCGTCAAAAGCCTTTACATGTACCAACTTTTCTGGCAAAGGAACTAGCGGATACTGCGATGGAACTTCTAACGGAATCGTGGAACCCCAACGCGCCAATCCGCATGTTGACGCTCACCGGTACAAACCTAGTACCAGCAAAAGAGGCGCCAGGAGAGCAGATGAGTCTGTTTGAACATTCCAGGCAGAAAGAGCGGAAGAAGCAGGAGAAGTTGGAGACCACTTTGGATGCCATTCGTGCAAAATTTGGAAAAGATTCCGTATCCATCTGCGGCGTTCTGCAGAATGACATAGGGGCGGATTGACTTGCATTCCAGCCGATGTCTTGCTAAAATGAGGAAAAGCAAATTCTATACAGATACAGGTTTTGGGCTGGAAAGGAAAAGCGATCCAATGAAATACAGTATTTTTGGAGATACATATGTTGTACGCCTGCAAAAAGGCGAAGAGGTACTCACATGTTTACAGGAGCTCTGCCGGAAGGAATCGATCTCTTTGGGAATTGTTTCGGCGATTGGAGCAGTTAAACATGTGTCAGTGGGTGTCTATCGAGTGGAAGAACAAGAATATATTGCAAAGACCTTTGATGGGGTGATGGAATTGACATCCCTTCTGGGGAATATTACCGAAAAGAACGGGGAGCCTTACCTGCATTTGCACGCCACCTTTGGGAGGCTCGATGGCAAGGTGATTGGCGGCCACCTCACGGAAGCTGTGGTGAGTGCTACCTGTGAACTGTTTATCCGAAAAATCGAGGGATATGTGGGGCGTAGGCTGGACCCGGAAACAGGGTTAAACATTTTTGATTTATAAGGAGGATCTACCGATGGTCAAGCATATTGTCATGTGGAAGCTCAAGGATGAAATCAAACAAGATGGTTCAGAAGCTTTGGTCGCTTCGCTGCAAGAACGTTTCAAAGCACTCCTGGGGGTTGTGCCGGGGTTGACTGAAATTGAATTCGGCGCCAACTACAACGGTGGGGAATATGATATTGCGCTGTATTGCGCATTTCAGACAAGGGCGGATCAGGACGCATATCAATCGAATCCGGCGCATCTTGCAGTGGCGGAAACGGTGCGTGCATCTACTTGTGGCCGCGCCTGTGTTGACTACGAAATCGAATGATAAAACCGGAAAGCCCTTCCCCTTATGGGGATAGTTGCTTTCCGGTTTTCTTTTTGTGCAAAGTATGTTATGATGGAAAAAATAGATCAATCTGGGCATGCTTTCTATAAAAACTGTGTCCAAATGTAAAGGAGGAATTGCCATGTTGGCGGAGTTAGGAAACGATCTGAAAAACCTTTTGTTGGCTGGAGTAGGGGCCGTTGCAGTGACTGCGGAAAAGTCGGAGGAGCTTTTGAAAGAGCTGGTGAAGAGAGGGGAACTCACCGTAGAACAGGGCAAAGTCCTCAACGAAGAGTTGAAACATAGGATACAGGAGAAAAAGCAACCGGTCAAACAGGGTGAACCGTTGTCCTCTCAAGGGTGCAGCGCGCCCTGTGTAGATGTAGAACGGATGAGTCGAGAAGAAAGAGCACAACTGCTCAAGAAGTTGCAGGAGCTCGATGCGAAGGAACGGGATGGAAACGACAAAGCCGTTGAATAATTCCCCGGGGAACGGTAAGCGCCTGGGGGAAATCTTGCGCATTTTGGGAAGGCATAAGCTAACCCAGGGAATTACCCCGGAAAAACTGCGTGCGACGGTAGAGGACTTGGGGCCTACCTTTGTCAAGTTCGGACAAATCATGTCTATGCGGCATGACATGCTTCCTGCCGAATATTGCGAGGAATTAGCAAAGTTGCGCACAGACGTTCAACCATTGGCGTTTGCAGAAGTGCGCCACGTGGTTGAGGCTGAATATAAGGTGCCTATGGAGGAAATCTTTTTGTCCTTTGAAGAGCAGCCAATTGGATCAGCGTCGATTGCGCAGGCACATATGGCGGTATTACGGGATGGCCGGCCGGTAGTTGTAAAAGTACAACGTCCGGGTATCCGCGAGACGATGGCCGAAGATGTGGCGTTGCTGCATCGTGCGGCACGTTTACTGAATCTCACAGAAGTGGGCGACGTAGTAGATCTGAACATGGTGTTGGACGAAATGTGGACGGTTGCACAACAGGAGATGGATTTTCTGTTGGAGGCGCAGAATGCAGAGGAATTTCGGGCCTGCAATCGGGATACTGCATTTGTGGATTGTCCGGAAATTGATCACCGGCACACGACTACCCGCGTGTTGGTGATGGAATATGTGGATGGGGTCCAAATCGACGACGTGGATACACTGCATCGGGAAGCGTATGACCTTGAAGAGGTAGGTTTAAAGCTGGCGGACAACTATGTAAAGCAAGTGATCGATGACGGCTTTTTTCATGCAGACCCGCATCCCGGAAACATCCGTATCCGCGGGGGAAAAATCGTCTGGATCGATTTAGGCATGATGGGCCGCCTCACAATACGCGACCGTTCCTTGCTTCGGGACGGGGTAAAGGCCATTGTCAGCGGGGATGTGGAACATCTAAAGCAGATTGTGCTGACAATGGGCGTGCATTCCGGGCGTATTGACCATGCGCGATTGTATGGCGACATCGACGATTTTCTGGCAAAGTATGCCAAGCTGGATTTGGGGAGTATGGATCTTGGACAGATCATCGAGGAATTGGTCGGCCTTGCACGGGAACATCGCATATCCGTGCCGAAAGGGATCTCTATGCTGAGCCGAGGCGTGCTCACTTTAGAGGGGGTTCTTGCGGTTGTCAGCCCAAAGATCAATCTTTTGGAAATTTTGGCAAATCGGATGTCGGCAGAAATCCGCAAAGATTTTGATTGGATAGAAGAGCAAAAAGGCCGTTTCAGAAACTTGTATGAATCCAGCCAAAAGGGAATCCGTATTCCCGCACAGATGTCTGACCTGCTTCGAATGGCTTTAAAAGGTCAAGCAAAAGTCAACTTAGAAGTGATTGGTTCCGAACAGCCGTTGGCCTCTTTGGATCGCATGGTCAACCGGCTGGTAAAATGTATCCTATGCGCTGCTATGTTGCTGGGGTCCTGTTTGCTTTGTACCACCGGAATGCAGCCAAAGCTTTTGGGAATCCCATTGGTGGGGATGTTAGGTTTTATTGCGGCACTCCTTATGGGAATATGGGTACTTTGGGATATGCACAAGCATAAATAGGACTCATTTTACACAGTTAAAAGTATATGGCGTTAATAACAGAACCCCCGCTACGTCCCATTGGGATTTGTAGCGGGGGTTCTTGCAAATTATTTTGAATGGTTTTACAGAGATTGTTTAGATCATTACTATACGCTATGGAAACCTTTACCGATGATTTCGCTCGTATTGGAAATCAGGATAAATGCACCTGGCTCTACCTGCCGGATGTATTGCCGGAGCTGTACAGCCTGGTATCGCTTGAGTACGGTAAATACAATGTACTTTTTATCGTGGGAAAAGGCGCCTTCTGCTTCGCAAACAGTGGCACTGCGACCCAATTTATGCACGATAAAATCGCAGATTGGCTCCGGGGTACTACATACAACATTGAAGTATTTACAAAGGTTGATGCTTTCGATGACGTTGTCGATCACCAGCGATTTGGTAAATAGCCCCAGCATTGAGAACAGAAAAGTCTTTATATCAAAGATAAAGAACGCGGATAGCGTGATCAACAGATCGCTCAATAGGAGCGCATTGCCAATATTGACACTCGTATATTTCTTTAAGATCATCGCAACAACATCGGTGCCGCCGCTCGACGCGCCAATGTTGAACAGGATGGCAGAACCAAGGCCGGGGAGGACAATCGCAAAGACCAATTCCAGCATGGGATCGTCGGTCAGAGGCTTGTCCAAGGGCCAGAAATATTCCATTCCGGAGAGCGCTACTGACAGCAACATACTGGAATAAACCGTGCGTACACCAAAGCCCTTTCCCAAAAAAAGAAATCCTAAAATCAGCAACAAAAGGTTAACAATAAAGTTGACAGTACTGGGAGAGATGGGCATCACCTGACTGACGACAACAGCCAAGCCGGTCACGCCTCCGAAGGTAAAGTTATTTGGAAACTTAAAAAAATAGATTCCCACTGCCATCAGTAGGGTACTGGCTGTGATAAGCGCATATTCTTTAAAAATCTTCTGAACGGTTTCCTGGCGTGGCATCGTAAATTTCATTGTGATCCCTCCAAAGAAAAACGTCATTTTCTCTATAACCTTTCGAACAATTGAAAGCGGATATGTGTAAGGACTTATGAACGTATCGCAAGAATCTTGCGTCAAGAAATTTTTTGAAATTATTGGAATTTATAAAAAGAGGATTTCCCCCGAGAGATTGTTTTATTGGGATACAAAGAATCGGTCAGGGATCTCATAATCGCCTTACGGCCGATCAATCCTATTTACATAAAGTAAGGATGCCTTATCAGAAGCCATCGTGCTGGAATTCTTGAAACAGTAAGAATCTCTTTTTCGGCATTTTGTAAGATCAATGGGAGATTGTCCCATAGATAACTGGTGTGCATATCCTTTTCTCTTTTGGGCAATTCATAAACACCCATTTCTTTCCCGCAGAGCAAGTTTTTACCATCTTTATCTTACTATACAGCAGCAATATTTTCAAGAAGTCCATGGGAGGAAAGCGAGGCTCCCCCTTGCGTAGAACAGGGGGGCGGCCTGTCTACTTGAATCAAAAGGAAGAATTTGTTATAATACAATCGATTATTGCCGAAAAACGGGAGGAAAAAATCCACCGTATGAGAACGGGATGTAGATGCCGCCGGCTACTTCCCGCACCTGGAAACCGGCGGGGAATGGAGTACTTATGGCGAGAGTTACCCTTCTGACGTATACTCCCCAGCCGGAGAAAACGGTTGCCATGGCAGCCAAGCTTTGCTATTCGCCTTCTGCGATTGACGAAATCGGCGAGGGGTTAACGGAAGAAAAGACAGCTTCTTTTGTACAGATGCTGGCAGATATTGGCCACGAAAGTCCGATTGAGCACGCTTCGTTCACTTTTGGAATTGAAGGTGTTTCACGCTCGCTGTTGGCGCAGATCACGCGCCACCGCATTGCGTCGTTCAGCGTACAAAGCCAACGCTATGTAGCGGAAAGTGATTTTGCTTATGTCGTGCCACCGGAGATCGAGGCAATTCCGGAGGCAAAAGCGGAATTTTTGGCAGCCATGGAGGAAGACCGCCGGCATTATGAACGTTTAACCGCTCTTTTAAAAGAAAAACATCAAAAGACTTTGTTGGAAGAGGGAAAGAGCGAAAAAGAAGCAGTTCGTACTGCGGAGAAGCGCGCGATTGAAGATGCGCGTTTTGTATTGCCCAATGCTTGCGAAACCAAAATGGTCTGTACGTTTAATGCACGTTCGTTACAAAATTTCTTTGCGCTTCGTTGTTGCAATCGCGCCCAGTGGGAGATTCGGGATATTGCAACCCAAATGTTGTTCTTAGTGCGTGAGGTTGCGCCGCATCTCTTTGCAAATGCAGGTCCAGGTTGCCTGCGCGGCGCATGTCCGGAGGGGAAAATGTCCTGTGGAAAAGCGGCAGAGGTGCGTGCTTTTTTCCGTGTGGAGAAACCAGTATGAGTGGGAAATTAATTACCCTGGAGGGGCTGGACGGCAGTGGAAAGGCGACGCAGGCCGAACTGTTGTGCCGGGAATTGAACAGGCAGGGGGCGCATGTACGGAAAATATCGTTTCCAGATTATGCACAGCCCTCGTCCGTGCTGGCTAAGATGTATCTGGATGGCAAATTCGGTGAGAATCCGGATGATGTGTCCGCCTATGCAGCTTCGTCGTTTTACGCTGTAGATCGTTTTGCAAGTTATGTACAGTTCTGGAAAGAGGACTACCAAAAGGGGACGGTTATTGTTGCAGACCGGTATGCCACTTCCAATATTGTGTTTCAGATGTCCAAACTTCCCCGGAGCGAATGGAATACCTTTATCGAATGGGTGCAGGATTATGAATACAGTAAAATGGGTCTTCCCAGACCGGATTGCACGATTTATTTGGATATGCCCCCACCTGTGAGTCAAAAGCTTCTAAGTGCCCGTTACCATGGCGACGAGCGAAAGAAGGACATTCATGAGAGAAATACCGCTTATCTGCTTGCGTGCAGAGAGGCCGCGGTATACGCGGCAAAAATGCTCGGTTGGCTGGTTATAAATTGCGCAGAGGGCGACAATGCTAAACCTATGGAACAGATTCACAGGGAATTGATAAAAGAATTGGCAGGAGAGATTCATTTATATGTTTAATTGGAAAATTCCAGAAGTTTCAGATCGCGAATGGATGCAACCGGCGCTATCCGCATCCGGTGGGATGGGGAGCGAGTTCGCCTTTGGTACGCTGTATCTTTGGTCTTGCGCATATGGCACGCGGGTTTGCCAGCACGATGGACTAATCTTGCGTTGTTCTGGACTACCGGACAACCGGACTTATCAGATTCCATTGGGCCCGGGGGACTTGCGCAGCAAAGTGGAACTTGTGCTCGCAGATGCGAAAGATTACGGTTGTAAATTTCGCCTATGGGGATTGACCAAACAGGAGACAGAACAGCTGGAACAAACGATGCCAGGGATGTTCCGCTTTCAGCTGGATCGGGACGCCTCGGATTATATTTATGATTCGCAGGCGTTGATCCACCTTTCCGGACGGAAGTATCATGGAAAGCGAAACCATTTGGCACGGTTCCAACGTTCTTATAATTGGTCCTATGAGGATATTACACCGCAAAATTACGCCGACTGTAAAGCGATTGCCCACGAGTGGTGCGTACAAAATGGTGGCTGTGGCAAAGAGGATGGTACGGACAACGAAAATTGTGCGATCAATATGGCTTTTCGTTCTTTTGAGGAGCTGGCGCTTTCCGGCGGGCTGTTGCGCGTCGATGGGAAACCAGTGGCCTTCACCGTGGGGGAGGAAATCAATCCGGAGGTTTATCTTCTCCATTTTGAAAAGGCGCTGAATGGATACGAAGGGCTGTATGCAGCCATCAATCACGAATATGCGGCAAAAAATCTGGAGAACTATCGTTATATCAATCGGGAAGAGGATTTGGGAATTGAGGGCTTACGCAAGGCAAAGCTCTCCTATAATCCGGCTATCCTTCTTGAGAAATATTCTGCGACCTTGCGTTCAGAAACAGAAGAAATCACGGAATTGGAACAAAAGAACTAAGTGGAAGGCGGTGCGGCGGTGATCGGTTTTGCAAATTGGGAGGACCGCCCGGCATTGGCAAAGCTGTGGCAGGTGTGTTTTGAAGAAGAAAAGCGATATGCCAACTTCTTTTTTAACAATGCATTTTGTCCAGAAAATTGCTTGGTTTATCGCGTCGGCGGCCAACCGGCAGCTATGTTGCACCTGTTGCCAGCGAGCATGGTTTGTGGCGGAAAGGCCGTGCGTATTCATTATGTCTTTGCCTGTGCGACTGCGCCGGAACACCGTTCCCACGGATATATGAGTGCGCTGTTGGCTTATGCCGCCTTGGTGGGCGCCCAGAGAGAAGAGCAGTTTTCAGCAATCCTGCCGGCGAATCCCTCTCTTTATGCGTATTATGCGAAGTCCGGTTATCAGACGTTTTTTGAGCGGGATGAGTATTTACTCCGCGCTGAACAGCTGCGTGAACAAGCCGCCGAGGTGGAGGGGCGGAAGTATTTACCGGCTGAGGTATTAAACCGTATACGCAACACCCTGTTACAGAATTGGGAGGGAGCAGTCCTTTGGGACGACCGCGCGTTTTGGTTTGCATCAGAGGATAATCGTGCCTATGGTGGCAGATTGGTTTGTACACATGGGCCAGCATATGCGATCTGTCGGTATGCTGGAGAAGGGCTTTGTGAGGTGACGGAGCTGATGTGCACGACAGAGCACTTGCCTAAATTGTTCGGGGCAATGCTACAGGAGATGCCGGCTTCTAATTATCGAATTCGTCTTCCCAAGGGAAGCGGACTGTTGGAGATGGCCGGGCTTTCCTCCCTTTCTGCGCCGGAACCTGTGTTTTGTGGAATGCTCCGGCCGTTAGACGGCGCTTCTATGGATCAATTGCAAGTTGGAGAAAAAAAGCCATATCTTGGCCTTGGGAAAGATTAAAATCAATCGCTGATGAAAGGGGCGTTATAAAATGATCTATGTTTTTCTGGCAAATGGGTTTGAAGAGATTGAAGCGCTGGCAACCGTGGATATCCTTCGCCGTGCGGAGCTGAATGTAAAGACTGTAGGAGTAGGCGGTAAGACTGTCACGGGTTCTCATGGAATTCCGGTGACTGCGGACATCGAAGAAAAGGAAGTCACCACCGATGATATGGAGTTGGTTGTGCTTCCGGGCGGTATGCCGGGAACACTGAACTTAGAAAAGTCTCCGATTGTCAAAGCGTCCGTACAGTATTGCTTGGACAACAGTCTGTACGTGGCGGCCATCTGTGCGGCTCCCTCCATTCTGGGACATATGGGGGCGCTGAAAGGTTGTACAGCGACCTGTTTTCCCGGTTTTGAAAAGGAATTGGAGGGGGCGAGCCTTTCTTCGCAGCCCGTCTGTGTCAGTGGGCGTATAATTACCGGAAAGGGTGCAGGCGTTGCGGTGGACTTTGCTCTGCGCATTGTGGCGGAGCTCTGTGGATCGCAGGCATCCGTTGCGATCAAAAAATCCATTCAGTGTCAAAATTGACCTGCTTATAAAGGACGGTCGCATGTATATCAAGAACATCAAGGAACTGAAAAAGAACTTGCGCGCACGCTACCGGCGTTACCGGGAAAAAATGAATGTGGAGCAAAAAATTCGTCTGGATGCTTCGATTCAATGCCGGCTTTTGACATTAGAGGAGTACACGCGGGCAGATACGATTTTCATCTATGTGAGTAAGCCCATCGAGGTCGACACTTTGGCGATCATCAATGCCGCGCTTGCCAATCACAAGAAAGTGGCTGTGCCGCGTTGTGTACCAGATACCTTTGATATGGAATTCTATTACATTACCTCCTTGAGCGATCTGGAGAAGGGTACATTTGGCGTATTGGAGCCCATTGTGGACAAGTGCGAACATGTGGGAGATTCGTATGGACGTGCGCTTTGTATTGTGCCAGGACTCAGTTTTGATGCGCAAGGGTATCGCTTGGGATATGGGAAGGGCTATTACGACCGCTATCTTGCACAGTTCCGCGGTATCACAGTTGGCGTGTGTTACCTGGGGTGCATCCAGTGGAATCTGCCCCATGGGTATTACGACAGGCCTGTGGATATTTTGATTACAGAGAAATATGTCCGCAGAATTGCGAGGCAGGAGGATACGCCATGAACGACGATAAGCGCAACGAAGAACTGCGCCGGAAAAAGGTAGAGAACTTCCGGGTGCAGATTCCCGAGGACTCTTTTTCGGAAGGACAAGAATCCCGGGGCAGAGAACCGTCGGTTTTAAATAGCTATAGTGATCCCCAAAAAAAGCGCCGGGCACCGGACGTTCGTACAGCAGAGCGCAATGCAGCAAAACGGGCGACACAAGCACATAAACAGCGCAATAAGCAAAAGCGTGGAAGAAATAAACTGTTTTTCCGCTTGGTCTGGCTGATGATGGTTCTGTTTATCGGTATTGCACTGGCACAGTACGCAGTGGCCGGTATCAATGATATGTTGGCCATCGGCCGTGATAAGGTCAATGTGACCGTCGAGATTCCTAAGGGGGCAACAACGGATCAGATTGCGGAGGTGCTCCAAGAGCAGGGAGTCATTCAGCGGGCGGACTTTTTCAAGCTCTATTCCAAGCTAACAAAGTCGGACGGCCACTATAACAACGGTACTTATAAGCTGAATACCAGCATGGATTATGAAGCGATTATCAACAATTTGCAGTCGAATGCCAACCGTGTGGATATTGTGAAGATCACGTTCCCAGAGGGAGTGAACGCTCTTGAGGTTGCGCAGCTTTTGGAAGAAAACGGCGTTTGCTCTCAGGAGGATGCGCTGAACTATATCAATTCTACAGCTTTGGATGAAAAGTATGATTTCCTGAAACAGCTGACCGGTGACCGGTACTATCATATGGAAGGGTATCTATTCCCGGATACGTATGACTTTTTCAAGGACGAGGCCCCGGAGGATGCTATTTCCAAATTGGTCAACAACTGTGACCGGAAGCTCACAGAAGAAATTCGGGAAGAAATCGCAGCCAGTGGGATGACGATCGATCAAGTGATGACATTGGCCTCTATGATTCAGGCGGAGGCAGCGGATGAAGAGGACATGTATATGATCTCCTCCGTATTCCACAACCGCTTGAACAGCGATGGATCAAATGGGCTTCTGCGCCTCCAATCCGATCCCACCATGTACTATCCGTACCGTACGAAGAGTGCGATTCCAGAGGACATTCGGGAAACGTATTCAAGCAAGTACAACACGTATGAAATCGAAGGCCTGCCTACCGGCCCGATCTGCAACCCTGGCGCGAAGGCGATTGATGCGGCTTTGCATCCGAAAGACACGGATTACTATTATTTCTGTCACGACGCAGACCGCAATGCCTATTACGCAAAGACCTTGGAACAGCATCAGCAGAATCTACAGAAGGCGGGGTTGCGATGAATGACATGAAAGAGAACCGGCCGGAGCTTTTGGCGCCGGCCGGCGATATGGAACGTCTGCAAGCAGCGCTGGACTTTGGGGCGGATGCCGTGTATCTGGCGGGACAGATGTTTGGTATGCGCACGGCTCCATCCAATTTTACCCGCGAACAATTGCAGGAGGCTGTCGCTTTGGCACATGCACGGGGTGTACGGGTATATTTGACCTGTAATACCGTACCGCGCAATCAGGAGATCGATCTGTTGCCCGACTATCTTGCATTTGTACAAAATGTAGGGGTAGATGCGTTGATTGTAACCGACCTCGGCGCGATGGACCTTGCAAAACGCTATGCGCCCAAGGTAGAATTACATGTTTCTACCCAGGCGGGGATTGCGAATTATGCTGCGGCAAATGCTTTTTATCAGTTGGGTGCCAAGCGTGTGGTATTGGCGCGCGAAACAACGCTAGAAGAAATCGCAGAGATCCGGGCAAAGACGCCCAAAGATTTAGAAATTGAAGCCTTTGTACACGGGGCGATGTGTATGTCTTTTTCGGGGCGGTGTCTGTTATCCAATTATATGGCAGGGCGGGATGCCAACCGGGGAGCTTGTGCACAACCGTGCCGTTGGAAATATGCGTTGGTGGAAGAGAAACGTCCCGGTCAATACATGCCAATCTATCAGGATGGAGAGGGTTCCTATATCCTGAATTCCAAGGACATGTGTATGGTACGCCACCTTCCGGAACTTCTCCGGGCAGGAGTCACCAGTTTGAAAATTGAGGGACGGGCGAAGTCGGCATATTATGTAGCGGTGACCACAAACGCTTATCGTTGGGCTTTGGATGAGCTGGCTCAACATCCCGATTGCTCGGTTTCCCCATGGATTGTCGAAGAATTGGAAAAGATTAGCCACCGGCCATACAGTACGGGCTTTTATCTAGGCGGAGAGCCGGGGCAGGAAACAGTCCAGGGGGGATATGTCCGCAACTACGAAGAGATCGCCGTCTGTGAGGATTATCATGACGGAATCGCTATTTTATCGCAGAGAAACCGCTTTTTCCGCGGAGAGGTGGCGGATGTATTGGAAATTGGAGAGAAGCCGTTTGATCTGCCGCTAGAAGAATTGTTCGACCAGGATGGTCAGCCCATCGAGGCGGCGCCGCATGCGACGATGACGGTACTTTTAAAGACGGATCGTCCGTTGAAGCGGGGGGCGATTTTGCGTCATCGCCGCCCGAAGGATTCCTAAAAAAGGGGGAAGTCCATTTGGAAGCTGTACAGACCACTTCACCACAAAAGGCCCGATATGATTGGGTGGATGCGCTGAAATTTCTCGGCATTTCGTCCATCTACGTAGGACATATGGGGACGGCAGCGGGGACTCTCTATCCGTTCACCTTTCAATATTGTGTGGCTTTATTCTTTTTGGCGTCGGGCTTTTTTGCGCCGCGTGCAGAGCAGCAATCGTTTTGGCCTTTTTTAAAGAAGAAACTTTGTACCATTGTGTTGCCGTATTTTGCTTTCAGCGCGATTAATCTGGTGGTGGATGTGCTCACCTGGGGATGCTCTTTTACCGAGTTTGTTGATTTGATTTTGGCGATGTTTATGGGCGTACGAACAAAAACGGTTGCAGCCGCCCTTTGGTTTCTTCCTTGCCTGTTCGTCATTTCCATTGGCCATTATGCTCTGAAGAAGTTCCTGCGGAAAGATTGGCTGGTGGTATTGGTGAGCCTCGGCTTTTACATCGCAACGGAAATAGGAATTCCCTATCGTCCGGTAGGAGAGCCGCGCATGTTTTTTGGAATCGACAGCGCGATGTGCTATATTCTCTACTATGCTTTGGGGGCGGTCCTTTTCCCCTATTTAAAGGAGTTTCATTTTCATGGGCTAAAACTCTGGGCAAAGGTGCTTTTTTGGGGGGCAGCCCTAGTATGTACATTTGTAGCATGTGTCGTCTATTTCAAAGGACCTTCGTTTCCGATCGATGCCCTGCCCTTTCAGCTGCCAAAAGCAATTCGCGTATTTTATTCAGCGGGGCTGGCTCTCGCCTTTCTGTTTCTAAATTTTATCGGCTCAAAATTGCTCGCTCATGTGAAAGCCTTTACGGAGATTGGCCGCAATACGTTAATTCTGTGTGGGACGGAGAACATCATGAAGGAAGTTTTAGCCGCTTTGGTGTCCCTTACAGGGTTGAAGCTGGAGATCCCTTCACAGTTTGCTGCATTTGTCTATGCGTTCCTGCTGTTGTATCTCTCCAGTAGGACGATTGTGCCATTGATTCGAGACCATTCCAAAATCCTTTCCGGGACATACCGATTTGAAAAGGCATAGCGGTTTAAACGTCCTCTTGTCAGGTCATACTGACAGGAGGACGTTTTTATTTTGTGTGAAAGGAGACCAATATGGAACGCATTGGCAGACGTACAATTGCCTTCTTTCTGCTTCTGATGTTGGGAATGCTGGTGGCCGTGTTGAGCGTCTTCACGGTGGCGAATGGAACAACTCTTGCACAGACTGCGGATCAGCAGAGAAGTTACCGTTTAGAAGTCGCCCATACACGTGGGACCATCTATGACTGTAAGTTGCGCAGCTTTACAGGACAGCAGAAGGAATATGCAGCAGCGATTGTACCAACCATTGAGGATGCAGCAGCCCTGAGCAATATACTTAGCCAGAAGGAGATGGCCGACGTGTATCCGTCACTAACAGCGGGAAAACCATTTGCCCTCCGGGTAAAAGAGTCCTTTACCGCGGAGGGGGCGGATGTATTTCCCGTGGAGAAGCGGTATGCGGATGAGCAATCTGCCGTCCATATTCTTGGTTATCTGGATGGTGCAGGAAAGGGAGTCTCAGGAATTGAAAAACTCTTTGACCAACCGTTATCGCAGGGACAAGGGGAAATCAGCGTCACCTATCAAGTGGATGCGACAAACCGGGTACTGGCAGGAGAGGAAAAAAAGATCAATGATACTTCATTTTTAAGCCGCCGGGGAGTGGTCCTCACACTGGATCAGGAGATTCAGAAGGTCGCCGAGCAGGCTGCCAAAAAACACCTGAAAAAGGGGGCGGTGGTGGTGACCGAGGTGCCGTCGTGTAAAATTCGTGCAATTGTAAGTCTGCCGGATTTCAATCCCAATGATGTAGCATCGGTATTGGAGGATGAGGATGCTCCCCTTCTAAACCGCGCTCTTTCCGCGTACAGCGTGGGTTCCGTGTTTAAGTTGGTTTCCGCTGCATCCGCGTTGGAATATGGAATTCCACCGGAAACCCGTTATACTTGTACAGGCGGTATACAGGTTTCCGACGACATTTTCCATTGTTATAATGGGGAGAGCCATGGCGAGGAGGATATGAGCCGGGCCATTGCCCAATCTTGCAATACGTATTTTGTACATGTGATGCAACAGGTACCCCAGGCACAATTCCTATTGATGGCACAAAATTTGGGCTTTGGAAGCAGCGTAGAAATTGCACCGGGGTTTTCATCCGCGGCCGGAGACCTTCCCACCTTGGAAAGCTTGAAAATCCCAAAGGCGTTGGCAAACTTTTCTTTTGGGCAAGGGGCCTTGACTGCAACGCCCGTACAGATTGCAGGCATGGTCAATGCGATTGCCAGCGGAGGAGAATATACGGCTCCAACGATCTACGAAGGCTTTGTCAATGAAAATTTGCAGTATCTCGATCAAGCACAGACGCCCGCAACACGCCGCGTGATGACGGAACACACGGCCTCTCTGCTGCGAACATTTATGGTACAGTCGATCGAAGAAGGCACCAGCAAGCGGTTCAAACCCGCTTCCGGCGGCGCTGGGGCAAAGACCGCGACGGCACAGACCGGAAAATATGTAGACGGCGTGGAAAAGGTTATCTCCTGGGTAGCAGGATATTACCCAGAGGAGGAACCGCGCTATGTCATTACGGTAATGGGCGAGGACGGAACCGGCGGCGGCGCAACCTGTGGTCCGGTTTTTCAGGAAATCGCCGATGCACTGCCCGTCGAGTAAAGTGAGTTTGGAATGAACGAGCCTTTTCGTATGCGCTGTTCTTGACATTCCGGCAGTGGAAGTTTATAATCATTCTGTAACTGAATACAAAGGCGATGAAGGGTCGATGCCTTTGTCTGTGCGGCAAAAGAGAGGGTTTTCCGGAAAAATCGGGCTGAAAGAAACCTGCCGAGGGCGGCAAATGGCGAGCCAACCCTAAGCCCCGCAGCGATGAGTTGCGGCGTATCCCGCGTTAAGGGAGTTGAGCGGCGCCGTAAGGCGCAATTTGGGTGGTACCACGGGTTTTCCCGTCCCATGTGGACGGGAAAGCTCTATTTTTTTGTTGAAGATGGGAGTTTCGAACATGCAGTGGACAGGACTTAATGAATTGCGCGAAAAATTTTTATCCTTTTTTGAGAGCAAAGGCCATACGCGCCTTCCAAGCTTTTCGCTGATTCCGAAGGATGACAACAGCCTGCTTTTAATCAATTCCGGTATGGCCCCGATGAAAAAGTATTTCACCGGCGAGGTGACGCCGCCAAGTAAGCGTGTTACGACATGCCAGAAGTGCATTCGCACCCCGGACATCGAGCGGGTTGGAATTACAGCGCGCCACGGCACCTTTTTTGAGATGTTGGGCAATTTCTCATTTGGCGACTATTTTAAACACGAGGCGACGGCTTGGGCGTGGGAGTTCTGCACCAAGGTGTTGGAATTGCCAGTGGACAAGCTCTGGGTCACAATTTATCAGGACGACGATGAAGCGTTTGACATCTGGACAAAAGAGGTTGGCGTCGCACCGGAGCGCATTGTACGAATGGGGAAAGAGGATAATTTCTGGGAGCATGGTTCCGGCCCCTGCGGACCTTGTTCGGAGATCTATTTTGACCGCGGCGAAAAGTATGGCTGTGGGAAGCCAGGATGCGGCGTTGGATGCGAATGCGACCGCTATGTCGAATTCTGGAATGTGGTTTTTTCCCAGTTTGACAGCGATGGAAAGGGAAACTACCCGCCGATGGAACATCCGAATATTGATACGGGCATGGGGTTGGAGCGCTTGGCCTGCATTATGCAGGGAGTGGATAACCTCTTCCTGGTGGATACGGTGCAGAATATCATGCAGCATATTTGCCGTATTGCAGGAGTTCCATACGGCGAGGACGAAAAGAAGGATGTTTCTCTGCGCGTAATCACGGACCATATTCGCAGCACGACCTTTATGATCGGCGACGGGGTTATGCCGTCCAATGAAGGGCGTGGCTATGTACTGCGCCGTTTGCTTCGCCGTGCGGCACGCCATGGCCGCCTGTTGGGAATCAATCATACATTCCTGGCAGATGTCGCCAATACGGTAATCGATGAAAATAAAAATGCATATCCAGAGCTCGATGAAAAGCGCGCGATGATTACAAAGTTGATCCATGTGGAAGAGGAGAGCTTTGCCAAAACCATCGATCAGGGAATGCAGATGCTGAACAGTTTGATTGATAAGGACTTTAATGCTTGCCTGTCCGGTGAAGATGCTTTCCGGCTGAACGACACTTATGGGTTCCCGCTCGATCTCACGAAGGAGATCGTCGCAGAGCGGGGGATGACCGTGGATGAGGAGCGCTTCCACCAGCTCATGCAGGAACAGCGCGAGCGCGCGCGCAACGCCCGGAAAAATGCGGGTGCAGATGCCTGGGCAGGGGAGAACGATGTCTTGGCCGATATACCTGCGACAGAGTTTTTGGGATATGAGAAATCCCAGACCGAAGCAACGGTATTGGCGATTCTCAAGGATGGCGAACGTGTCGATCATGCGACCGCAGGCGATGAGATTGCCTTGGTGCTGGACAAAACCACTTTCTACGCAGAGAGCGGCGGCCAGGTGGGCGATGTAGGTCCTATTTCTTCAGCCGATGCACTGATTGCAATCGACAATACGACGAAGAATCATGCAAAGAACTTCATTCATCATGGAATCATCAATGCGGGCACAATTTCTGTCGGGGATCGGGTTCAGACAGAAGGCGATCCGGAGAACCACCGCGCGATTATGCGTAATCATACGGCGGCACATCTGTTGCAGGCGGCACTTCGTATGGTGCTGGGCGATCATGTAGAACAGGCAGGCCAGTTGGTTGATGAGAAGTATGTGCGCTTTGATTTTACACATTTCTCCGCATTGACGCCGGAAGAGCTTCACCGTGTTGAGACCATCGTCAATGGAGTAATCCTCAGTGGCACGCCGGTCGAATGCCGCGAAATGCCGATTGAGGAGGCCAAGAAGTTGGGGGCAATGGCTTTGTTTGGCGAGAAATACGGTTCCATTGTTCGCGTTGTCTCTGTGGGGGATTTCTCAAAGGAATTCTGCGGCGGTACGCATGTGGATAATACGGGGCGAATTGGTTTGTTCAAGATCCTTTCTGAAAGTTCTGTCGCTGCAGGGGTGCGCCGTATTGAAGCGGTTACGGGCCTGAACGCCCTGCGTTATTTAGACGAGACGTTGGCCCAACTCGGTGCAGTTGCCTCCGCTTTAAAAGTGACATCTACTTCCGGCTTGGCACAGCGGGCGGAACAGATGGCCGCTGAGCTGAAAGAGAAAGATCGCACAATCGAATCGCTGAATGCAAAAATGGCCGATATGCGTATTAACGGCCTATTTGAGGGTGCAAAGGAGATCAATGGGGTTCGTGTGATCACGGCGCTGTTTTCGGCAACTCCGGCCAATGCACTGCGCACTATGTGCGATAAGATTCGCGACAGCGCACCGAATGTGGTGGCTGTTTTGGCAGCCACGCAGGATGGAAAGGCCAATATTGCTGTCACAGTGGGAAAGGATGCCCAGCAAAAGGGCCTCAATGCTGGAAAAATTGTGCGTGAGGTCGCCAAAGTTGCCGGAGGAAACGGCGGCGGTAAAGCAGAATTTGCTATGGCAGGCGCCAAAGATCTCACAAAGTTGGATGAGGCCCTGGCCGCAGCAGAAGGCATCGTAGATGCAATGATGCAGTAATTCTTGCGGGAATTCCCTTCTGTATGGTATAATCTTTGTCAGAAAGTAATCGTGAAAAAGAGTGTATGAATGGCACTTCATCATGGCCCTGTTGGCAGGGTAGGAGCGACGAAAGGAGGAAATACGGTTGGACTGCGTTTTTTGTAAAATTGCGGCGGGTGAAATCCCCAGCAAAAAGGCCTTTGAAGACGACCGCGTGTTGGCTTTCTACGACCTGGATCCCCAGGCCCCGATACATATTTTGTTGATTCCGAAGGAGCATATCGCATCGGCAGCGGAGATCACAGAAGAAAATGGCACAATTGTAGCACACATCTTTGCGGTCGCAGCAAAGCTCGCCAAGGATTTAAATCTTGATAAGGGATGGCGCGTGGTGACAAATGTCGGTGCAGACGGCGGACAGACGGTGATGCATATGCATTTTCATCTGTTGGGAGGCCGTTCGATGGCATGGCCTCCGGGCTGATGACACTTTTGAAAGTTGGAACGGATCACACGCTGTAGCGTGTAGAAGAAAGGCTGATTATTTTGAGTGAAAATAAGTATTACCATATGACGATTGCAGGCTGTGAACGGGACCTTCCGATTTGTCCAATCGATGAACACTTGGACATTGCAGGCTTTGTGATGCTCGGAGATGTGGAGATTACGGAAAAGACGGCTGAAGCGCTTTTGGCCAAATGCCCGGAGCATGATGTAGTGGTTACAGCGGAAACCAAGGGAATTCCGCTTTGTTATGAGATGGCGCGTCAGGGATGCCGCCGCTATATCGTTGCGCGCAAAAGCGTAAAAGCATATATGCGCAACCCCATCCATGTGGAAGTAAAATCCATCACAACCGATCATGTCCAAAAGCTGTATTTGGCGGAAGATGACTATAAGGGCTTGAACGGCAAGCGTGTGCTGATCGTCGACGATGTGATTAGTACGGGAGAATCTCTCGCAGCGATGGAAGACCTAGTAAAGCAGTTCGGTGGTAACATTGTCGGCCGTGCGTGTGTGTTGGCAGAAGGCGACGCAGCTGACCGCAAGGACATCATCTTTTTGGAAGCTTTGCCACTGTTTGCGAAATAATTGTAAGACAAGAAAAGCACCCGTTTCTCCTGTAGGCGGGTAGAGACCTCTCAGAGGAGGAATGGACATGCGGCGGCCATTTGCGCTGGTTGGATTCACGTATCTGCTGGCGCAGGTGGCCGCTGTTTTTCTGGGGCTACCTTGGGCTCTGCCTATCGCCTGTGTGCTGTTATTTTTAATGGGCGTGTCACTCATGATTCCACGCTTGCGGATGGGGATTTTCCCAGTGGCGCTTTGTGCAGCTTCGCTGGCATTTGGTGGTTTTGCAGCGTTGGCTCCAGCGGTCACCCTTCCAGGAGAAGAACTGAATGATCGGGAGGCAAGCTTTGTAGGAACGCTAGAAGAGGCGCCTTACCGCTCTTACGACAATCGGTATTGTACCATCCGATTAGAAAGTCTGGATGAGGAGCCTGTAGATTTTCGAGTTCGGCTTTTGGTACCGGAAAATCTAGTTGGAGAAGCGGGAACTTGCCTGAAAGGGAAGGCCCATTTCTATCTGCCGCGCGGTGGGGACGGTTTTTCGAGTAGAAACTATTATGCCTCTCAGGGAATTTCCGTGTGCGCCTATCTTTACGGATACGAACCATATCAGGTTATTCCTCCGGCATCAAAATCCTTTTGGCACCACATACAGGACCTGCGTATTTCTCTGGGTGAAGCGGTGGATTTTTTATTGCCGGAAGAGGAAGCCGGTTTGTTGAAAGGAGTTCTTTTGGGAGACAAATCCGGTATTTCACCGGAACTTACCGCAGACTTTCGAACGGTCGGTCTTTCTCATGTGATGGCAGTTTCCGGCTTACATATGACCACGGTGGCGAACCTGTTGACGGCTATTTTTCTTGCCCTGCATGTACCGCGAAGAGGAAGAGCTGTGCTTGCATCGTTGGGGGTATTGCTCTTTATGGCAGTGGTGGATTTTGCCCCTTCTGCTTCGCGCAGTGGGATCATGTGTCTACTGTATTTGGCAGGTGGATTCCTATCCCGCAGATCGGATTCCTTGAATTCGCTGGGATTGGCCGTTTGGATTTTGTGTCTGGTCAGTCCTTTTGCCGGGGCAGATGTCGGATTATTGCTTTCCTTTTCCGCAACATTAGGCCTGATCCTCTGCTCAGGGCCGATCTGCCGGCGCTTGGACGCATGTGTTTCCAGTTGGAAGTATGGACGGCGTCTCTTTCACGCCATCCATGTAGTATTGGCAACCAGCATCAGCGCGACGTTGTTTACTTTTCCAGCAATGATGTTGACTTTCCGGACGGTTTCCGTTGTTGGACTGTTTGCAAATCTTTTAGCGCTGTGGCCAACGACTTTGCTACTACAGTTTGGTTTAGGCGCGGCGGTTTTACAGCTTTTGTTGCCCGGTACCCTGGCAGCCTTGCCTTTGGCGCTTCCAGCGGGGTGGTTGGCTAAATATCTGTGTACAGTGGTTTCGTTGCTTGCGCAGATTCCGTATGCCAATATACCGCTTTCTATGGGGTTTGTATTGTTGTGGGTGGCGGCAGTACTCTTTCTGTTGGCATTTTGGCTATTCATGGGACATTCTAAAAATTCTTTGCGGATTGTAGGATGGTTATCTTGTATTCTTCTCTTGGCCGGAGTATTTTCCTATCAGATTTCCCGGAGGAATCTCACGCGGATTGCAATAACCGATGTAGGGTCCGGCCTTTCAGTGGCCATTACGCGGAATGGGAATGCAGTTGTGATCGGGTGTGAAGGATATTCGGCTCAGGCCATAAAAGAGGAACTTCAGGGGCAAGGGATACGGTCGTTGGACGCGATGTTGTTATTCTCTCATTTTGGAGAGGAAGCACACAACGCTTCCGATGTTTTAGAAACCTTTTCAACGGAAAAATTAATCGTACCATCCGGTTATATGGACGACTTTTTGCAGACAAGGGTGGATTGCATCGGAGAGGTATATTCTTATCAAAATTGGGCGCGGCTGGCTCTCGGAGAAGCATTCACGGTTGAACTGGTTCCGGGAGCAGCGCTTTTGGAGGCCAATGGTGCTACGATGTTATTTTGTTCCGCAGATATGCAGGTGGAAGTACTCCCCAAGACTTGGCGTTCTCCGGACTTTGTAGTCCTAACCCAAGCTGTAGAGGGGGTTGCCGGCGAGTATACGATTTTATCCATGGACGAGGGAGAGGTTCAAGAAGCAGCCCGTGGGAGACGAAATGTTGCGGTTACGGCTGGCAGAGGAACAGTCGTGGTAGAGTTAACGGATGAACAAACATGCCGAATCAGGAGGGATGCATAATGCCGGAAATTACAGAGACAGAATTAAAAAAGCAAATAGAACGTGGGACATTTGGAAATCTATATCTGTTGCACGGAGAAGAAAAATATTTGCTCAAGCTTTATGCAAATCGACTGATCGATAAGGCTTGTGGATCATCATTTCAGGATTTCAACCTTCAAAAAATGGATGGTGGAAGTACCTCCATTGACGAGATAGCGGACGCTGTAGAAGCGTTGCCGTTACTTGCAGAGCGAAAGTGTGTGGCGGTATCCGATTTGGACGTAGAAGCACGTAACGCTTCTGAGACAGCCAAGCTCTATGAGTTGTTGGAAAATGTTCCGGAGAGTACCGTATTGGTGTTGTATCTTCCATCGGTTGAAATTGATTATAAAAAGTCCGCCAAGTGGAAGAAGTTTTTGGCTGCGGTTCAGAAATTAGGGACGACGGTCCTTTTTAAGCGCAAGACCCAGGCGGACGCTGAAAAGATGCTTTGTGCGGCGGCTGCAAAGCGTCACTGTGAACTATCCCGTGCCGACGCAGGGAAGATCATTGAATATGCAGGAAACGATTTGCAGGTACTCTTTCAAGAATTGGAGAAGCTCTGTGCCTATGTGGGAGAAGGGAAAGAAATCACCCGGCGGGAGATTGATCTCTTGGTCACGAAGAACTTTGAGACGACCGTTTTTTTGTTGTCCCGTGCCATCTTAGCCCGGCAATATGACAAGGCCTATTCCATTTTGGATTTGCTCTTTTATCAGAATGAAGAGCCCGTTTCTATTTTAGCAGTTTTGTCCACCTCATATTTGGATTTATACCGAGTACGTGCTGCAGTTCAGAGCGGTAAGAACAGTTTAGAACCGGCAAAATATTTTGATTATAAAGGGAAAGAATTTCGTTTGCGCAATGCAGAACGCGATGGGGGCCGCTTTTCAATGGAAATGTTGCGCGAGAGTTTGGAAGTCCTTTTGGCAGCCGATCTCTCCTTAAAGAGTGCAAGGGGAGACCGCCGGACAGTGATGGAAAAGTTGATTGCCCAGTTGCTATTGATTGCAGAAAAGGAAAAATTTGCAGAGTGAGGGAAAGTACGTGCGCTTAAAGATTCAGGAAGCTGTGATTGTAGAAGGAAAATATGATAAAATCAAGCTGTCCTCTCTGATTGATGGATTAATCATCGAAACAAATGGATTTCAAATATTCAAAGATCCGGAACAGATGGCGATGATACGGCGTCTGGCAGAGACACGTGGGATTTTGGTGTTGACCGACAGCGACGGGGCAGGGTTTGTAATTCGCAACTATCTGGCGGGAGCAATCCCAGCAGAACAGATCAAGCACGCTTATGTACCGGATATTTTTGGGAAAGAAAAGCGCAAAGAGAAGCCCTCAAGAGAGGGAAAGCTCGGCGTTGAAGGGGTACCCGCCCAAACGATATTGGAGGCTCTCCGGCGTGCAGGGGCAACTTGTGACCAGACAGCGGAGTCAAAGAAAGGCAGGAAGATCACCAAAGCGGATCTTTTTGAAGCGGGTCTTTCCGGGGGAGAGAACAGTGCCCAAAAGCGAAAAGTTTTGCTCAGGAAGCTGAAATTGCCAGAACATTTGGCGCCAAATGCACTTCTAAAAGTGTTGAATAGCTTGATGGATTATGAAGAATTCAGCAGACAAGTACAAAAGTTATAGAACGAGTGGAAAGTACAATGAAAAACAAAAAAGAATGCAAAAAATTTGATATTTTGTCTTGACATTTTATAGGAAACAATGCTATAATAACTCTCGCTGAATGCGCGAGTGCTGGAACTGGCAGACAGGCACGTTTGAGGGGCGTGTGTCTATGACGTACGAGTTCAAGTCTCGTCTCGCGCACCAAATTTGAAACCCTGAAACCCGCATGAATGGTGGGTTTTGGGGTTTCTTTTTTTATCTTCGATCAACAAATTGATCAACAATTTTACAAAATAGATCAACGCTATGGAATGATTGTTTTTTGAGTTTTGTCGAAATATATTCGAGAACGTTTTACTGTTAATTGCAATAGAACAGGCGGTAGGCAAGGGGAGAATGGGGGCTGTGTCCGTAAATCCTATAGACTCCGTTTCCAATGGTTTGTCCAGAGCCTTAAAGAGCCCCTAAGGATCTGTTCCAGCCGCTTTTAGCCATTAGGGTTTGTAAGGAAATTACTTGAAAAATCATATGATAATATAGGATCAAATGAAACGTCCGTAGAGTCTCTATCAAAGAGATTCTACGGACGTTTTGCTATAAGATACTAGGCGGATATTCCGATAGGTCTTTTCTATAGGCCTGAATATCAATATTGAAGAAAAAGACCAGGCGAAGAAAAATTTCGGAACCAGGTGAGATCTCTCCCTTTTCGATCTTTTGATATTCTCGTAGAGAGATGAATACGGCATCTGCAACCTGCTGCTGTGTCAGCTTGCGTTTGTCTGTGCGATTGTGATAGATGTCGTGCCCAAAGTGCATTTTGAATGACATAAATATTCCTCCTTGAAAAGAAGGATATTCGAATATGCACGATCATTCTACGAATAAAAATTCATATTGTAGATTATGTAAAAATAATTCACATATTTTTAGGACATTTGAGAATGAAAAATCGATTCTATTAGAGGAATCGAATTGGGAAAAGTCTCATTTTATCAAAAAATACTGGTTCGGCCATCCTTTGCCTATCTTAGGTAGTACTTCCTTTTATGTACAAAAACAAAAACCTGTATCATTCGACATAAATAGGTGTTTTATGACTTTGTGAAATAAATTTTTTTATAGTATGATTACGGTAAGTTCAGGAAAGAGGAGATTATATGGAAGACTACCGAACCATCATAGGAGAAAATATTCGCCGTCACAGAAAGCGGCACTGCCTCACCCAGGAAGATTTGGCGGAGTTGACCGGCATCCAACCATCCTCTGTTGGGAAAATAGAGCGTGCACAGTCAAATCCAAACTTAACCACACTGTTGCGCTATGCGGATGCATTGAAAATCGATTTACCTGCGTTGTTTATTGATCCCAATTCAGAAAAGATAAACGATTGTGTGCCCAATATCCCTTTGTCCGCCCTTCCGGAACCCAATCGTTCAGCAGCGAGGCTCCTATTACAGGTGCTAAACGATATTGTGAATACAGAATTGGATGAAAGCTATGTTAGCTCCCTATTTTTAGAAATCCTTCGTTTGGTACGGCACAGTGTTTTTGAGGTGACATCCTCTTCTTGCAGGGAGGAAATGTACAGTGGAGTGCCGGTTTATGGAGTAAAAGCAGTATTTTATAAAGAAGGGCGTATATATCGTACAGAAGAGATCGCGGATCTATCTACAGACCGCCAGATAGTGGAGCATTTTGTAGCCCGTCTAAATCGCAACTTCGTCTCCTATGAGAATTTTCGTGATCTTCTGGATGACTTTATGAATAATTTTGGAGCATGGGAATAATATATGCCCAATAACCGTTTCTTTCTCATCAATGAAATAATAAAGTATATTCGATTGGATAAATTATTTGAAAAAGTCCGTAGAAGTACAACAAATATACACAATAAGATACATAAAAAATAGTTTATCATTTGATGAATATTGTGAGAAACGATATAATTTAAATAAGCAACTATTGCGATATATGCGCAATCGGAAACTTAACAAGAAAGGAAGGATTTAGAAAGAATGAAAAAGACAAAAAAGTGGTTGTCGCTTCTGGTAGCGGCTATGATGGCTTTGCAACCATTGACGATCCATGGTGCGGCGGCGGCAGAAGATGATGTATCTCCTCCTGAAGCTTGGGGACCTCTTCCGACAGAGACACAGTTGCAGTACCATGAAGAAGAATTATCAGCGTTCATCCATTTTGGTGTTAACACCTTTTATGGCGTAGAATGGGGAACTGGAAAAGAAGACCCGAATGTGTTCCACCCAACAGGTTTGGATACGGACCAGTGGGTAAAGACATTGAAGGATGCTGGCTTTAAGCGCATCATCATGATTGGGCGGCACCACGATGGGTTCTGCCTGTGGGATAGCGAGTACACCACCCAGGACGTTGCCAGCAGTACCGACTTTCAAGCTACACAGGCAGCCCGGGGACAGTCTGGAGACGTTTTGGAAGAGCTCTCCAAATCCTGCACAAAGTATGACATGGATATGGGATTCTATCTTTCTCCTTGGGACGCCAATAATCCCAGCTATGGTTATGGTACGGGTACGGATGAAGAGACCGATTCAAATGGCGATTACAATGAATACTATATGAATCAGCTTCGGGAAGTACTGGGCAATCCAAAGTACGGCAACGATGGTAAATTTGTTGAGGTCTGGATGGACGGTGCAAAGGGGAGCGGCGCTGCTGCCCAGCATTATAAATTCCAAGAGTGGTTTGATTTGATTGAGGAACTTCAACCCGGCGCAGTGGTTTTCAGCCCATATGGCTCGACCATCCGTTGGATTGGAAATGAATCCGGTAAGGCGGGGGATCCCTGCTGGTCAAAGCTAGATCAACAACGCCAGAGGGATTACTACGATACATATGGAGGGGACGAAGCAAATTATCTAAATAGTGGCGATCCAAATGGAGATATTTGGAGCATCGGCGAGTGCGACGTTTCCTTAACGTCCGGATGGTTTTGGAAGGCGGGAAAACAGCCGAAAAGCATGGAAGAGCTGACAGACATCTATTTCAAATCTGTGGGACGTGGTCAGCCGTTGCTGCTGAATGTTCCGCCGGATACAACCGGTGTTTTACCAGAGGACTTTGTCGACCGTGTATCGGAATTGGGAGAGACGATTCGGGATACCTTCCGGACTGATCTGACAAAACAGGAGGGGGTAACAGCAGAGGCGACCGCTGTGCGTGGCAATAGTCCAACTTATGCTGCGGCCAATGTTTTGGATGACGATTCAGACAGCTATTGGACCATGGACGATGGCCAGACGACGGGAAGTATCACGATTGATTTAGGTGGAACCAAGTTGTTTGATATTGTTTCCATTGAAGAGTACATTGAACTGGGACAGCGAATTTCCGACTTTACCGTAGACGTTCATACTTCTTCCGGTTGGAAAGAATTTGGTTCTGGGCACACCATTGGTGCAAAACGTTTGGTACGCGGTGCACCCGTTCGTGCAGACCAGATTCGCGTCAATATTACCGGTTCCCAGGCTGTGCCGTTGATTGAAAATATCGGCGCTTTTAAAGCCGAAGGTGCATTTGAACAAGAATCCATTATGCCGGAAGGCTTATCCATGATTGACGATCGTGAATTCGATCGAAGCGACGGTTGGAACCTGGAAACCATTGATGGTGTTAACGATACCGGCATGTGGGCGAACCCTGGTGCTGAGGCGAGTTTCACCTTTACTGGCACAAAGGCATGGATTGTTGGAACAAAAGATCCCAACCATGGTACGATGGACGTATATGTGGACGGAAATTTGGTTGCAACCCCTGACGCATATCAGCCAAATCGCCAGCTCAAACAGATTCTCTATGTGACTGATGATTTGCCGTATGGAGAACATACGGTGCGTATGGTTTGCAAGACAAAGGCAACGGGACTGGATGCTGCCTTTATATTGGACAACAACGGCGCAGGGATGTTTGAGATTGATCCGGCCAGTTATACGGTTCTTGAAGGTGGCACGCAGAATATTGTCATCAAGCGTGTTGGTGGCACATCCGGAGAAGTTTCTGTCGATTTTCAGACTGCGCCGGATACCGCCGTTCACGGAAGACACTATAACGACGTGAATGAAACAGTGACATTTGCGGATGGACAGGACACGGCAGAGGTGACCGTAGAAGCCATTGAAAACAATGAGGTCACCGGTGACCTCCGTTTCTTTGCGGAGATTGTTAACCCGGCTGGAGGCGCTATTTTAGGATTTAATACGCGCGCAGATGTCATTATAAAGGACAATGACTTGGTGGATAAAAATGCTTTGAAGGCTGCACTGGAGAAGGCAAATGCGGAGAACGAGGGCTGGTATACCTCTGCAACATGGATGTCCTTTGTGCAGGCCAGAGAGGAAGCACAGGCGGTTTATGATAATTCAGATGCGACAGCAGAACAAGTGAATACTGCTCTGGAGAATTTGGAACAGGCTCAAAAAGGGCTGGAAGATCGAACTGCCTTTACAGAGGCGGACCCCTTTATCCTTCCAAAAGAAAATGAAGGAGATAAATTGGCGGAGGCAGAGTTTTTTACTCTGGTACCAATTTCTGGGGACAAATATGTCCGAATCGAAGAGGACGCCAATGCGAGTCATGGACAGAAGGTAGGCTGGATGGAACCAGGCAATGTCATCAAGTTGCCCTATGTAGCACCCAATGCTGGCACATATCGTGTCGACTGTCGTTATCAGAGCGGCCGTCTCAGCGAAGAAACTGCCAATGTGATCAATTGGAGTGGAGATGGGATTCAGAGCGGTTCGGTGCGTGTCTTTGGGGACAGCAGTGCGCCGTATAAGAACGTCACCTTTGATTTAATCGTCACAGAACCCGGTGCAGGGGAATTGGTGATTACAGCGGATTCCAATGCAGGCCCCAATCTTGACTTCTTTACTTTTACCGCCAAAGATTTGGTAGCAAATACGTACATCATTACAGCAGAGGCAGGAGAGAATGGTTCAATTGAGCCTTCGGGAGAAATCGCAGTGAAAGAAGGCTCTTCACAGACCTTTACGATCACGCCAGACCGTGGCTATGAAATCGCAGAAATTTTGGTGGATGGGGAGCCAGCGGACAAAAAATCCACTTATACCTTTGAGGAGGTAACTGGGAATCATACGATTTCTGTTTCCTTCCAGGAAATGGATCATTATGGGGAGAATCGGCCAGTTGTTTTGAACAGCAGTACCACACCGGTTGAAGTGGAGGCTGAACTCCTGGAACTGGGCGGCGAAGGTGGACTTATTGAGGACAATGCCTATGCAAGCGGCGGCAAGGCAGTCGGTTGGCTGGGCAATTGCGGAGACCATGGAAACGCTTGGCTGAATCTCTGGGTGGAAGTGCCACAGGATGGAACCTATGACATCGCCGTATCCTGCATGGCAGGAGCACAGAATATACTTTATTATGAGAATCTTGACCAAACGGTTCAGGGGCGGATCTCTTGTGAAAATACCTATCCCAATTTCGTGGAAAAGACCATTCGCGTCGAGCTGAAACAGGGGATAGACCGGTTGAAGTTCTTCAATGATGAAGAGTCCACAGCGAATTTGGACAAATTTACCATTACAGCGGTACAACCCAAACTCACAGTGGTTTCTGTGAAAAATCCGGAGAAACAGACCGTTGTATCGGGCACTCTGTTCGAAGATCTCGATCTGCCGGAAACGGTAACGGTGGTATTGAGCGATGGATCGACAGAAAAGGCAGGGGTCGTTTGGGAGAAGGACGGCTATTTGCCAGAGGTCGGTACCTATACGATTTCCGGCATTTTAACGCTACCTGATGGAGTGGAAAATCCGGAAAACTTACAGGCAGAAGCAACGGTCGTCGTAGAAGAACAAGAGTTGTCTCCGCATTTGTTCTTTGTACAGTGGAATGCCAATGCAGAGCTGGAAGTAGAGGGCAATGTGAACGAAGTCATTTTGGAGCGTGACGGTATTTTCAGTGCAGAAGTTATGGCGGGCGAGGATTTAAAACTGCATTTTACGCCCGTGGGACAGTCCTTCAACGCGGTTACCTGCAACGGAGAGACGATTCCATTTGAGGCGGATGGGTTTACCTATTCGGTAACCATGCAGAATCAGGATACGAAGCTTTACTTCCATTTTGTGGTGGTCAACAAGGCAATTTTAGAGGCCGCCTTGGATGTAGCAAACACTGTAACAGAAGAAGAATTGGAAGATCTGGCGGATACAGTAAAGCAGAACTTCTTGGAAGCGAGAGAAAATGCCCAAGAGGTGTTTGATAAAGATACAGCTACACAGGCAGAAGTCAATGAGGCTTGGAAGCTGTTGATCGAGGCAATTCATTACCTTGACTTTGAAAAGGGAGATTTGACTTCCCTTGGAAAACTGCTGGAGATTGCATCAAAGATCGATCCGGAACTCTTTACAGAGAGCAGCTATGAAGGGTTTGAAAAAGCTTATCAGACCGCCCAGGATGTCTATGATTTAGGTGGAGATGCTTTGAAGGGAGACGTCGAAAGTGCATACTACACTTTGGAAGAAGCTCTCAATCGACTGATCTTTAAAGCCGACTTGAGTTCTTTACAGGCTGTGGTCGACTATGCTAAGTCGCTCTGTCTTGAGGATTATCGCTCAGAGGGGCAAAAAGAATTCCAAGAAGCGCTTACAAAGGCAGAAACCATTCTGGAGAAAGGCGCAGGGGCTGTCACGCAGGAGAAGGCCGACGCAGCAGCTGCTGCGCTTACCAAGGCGATAGAGAATCTACGCAGAATTCCAGATAAGGACGCTTTGGAAGATCTCATTGCACAGGTAGAGAACATGGATTTGAGCAATTATACGGCTGCATCGGTGCGAGCGTTAAATGGCGCATTGCAAAGCGCACGGGAGGTAGTGAAGGACCCGCAAGCGACTCGCGACCAAATTGTCAAAGCGTATGACGAGGTAGAGGATAGAGTCGAGCAATTGGAAACGAAAAAGCAGAATGGTTCCCATTCCGGAGGTTCCAGCAGCAGTTCTTCAGCGGGGAATTCCTATGGAGTAGGAACGGCTCCCGCAACAACGGTTCCAGTGCTACCGACAGAGAATTGCCAGACACAGGTGTTTGTTGTTTCCGACACAACACTTCCGTTTACTTTAAAACGAGGCAGTGCCTATTGCTTTAAGATGACTGTAAACGGCAGTATGACGGCTGTTCCAAGCTTTACCGTTGGCAATGGTGATGTACTCAAAACGCAATTTGTGGCAAAGGTTGGGAACGACTATTACTTCAGGGTTTGGGCAATCGGTACCCCAGGAACCAGTACAGGCGTATATACCACTGTGCTGGGCCAGAATGCAC
>ULXG01017889.1_pt1 | contig 35108 bp, 18 predicted proteins | sample 1961141 | NCBI WGS metagenome assembly ULXG01 (sample SAMEA4835834, study PRJEB28245) | human gut metagenome | biome: gut microbiome; material: fecal sample | place: Denmark | collected 2008 | reverse complement strand
AGATGAATGTATTAGACGAATTCAAGAATTATAAAAGAAAATTCATACAAATATCTCATAGAACTGCAATTTTAATGCATATATTTGAAAAAGCCGATGATGATTTTGAAGATATGATTCTAAGTGATCATAAAGAATATTGTAAACAAAATCATGGTATAAATATATACAAAGAAGCTGCAGATCAATTCTTTAAACAATTTGAAGGAAATGAATGTCTTGTTTTTGTAGAATGTTTAAGAGATAAATGTAATGAAATGTTAACTGAATATGAACGAGAAGTTAAAAAACTTAAAAGTAGAAGAGATTAAATTTACCTCTACTAACACTTTCTTTAATGATAGATTTAACGAATATCTATTTATTAGAGATAAAACCAAAAAATCTAAGAAAATAGGATATGAAAATAACTGCGATTAGTGATTTACATGGTAATCTTATTGATATAGAACCATGTGATACACTATTAATTTGTGGAGATATTTCACCATTAGAAATTCAAAGAGACTATATACAAATGACTAAATGGTTCTTTAATGAATTTCAAAAGTGGATTATGAATCTACCTTGTGATAGAGTAATACTTACTCCAGGTAATCATGATTTTTGGTTTGAAAAAATGATTACTCAACCCCAAACATATCTATTTGATAAATTAACTATCTTAATTAATGGAGAAGTAAATATTTATTCAGATGCAGATCATAAATACTACAAAATATATGGTACACCGTATTGTAAGGATTTTGGTTGCTGGGCATATATGCCTGGTAATGCTATATTACCAAGTGTTTATAGTACTATACCAAAAAATGTAGATATATTGATGTGTCATGATTCTCCCCAAGTAGGATATGTAGCAAATATTATGGAACAGAAAAGCGAAACATATCCCAATGGTGTACCAGCAGGTAATATCTATTTATTTGATGAAATTGTAGAAAAGAAACCTAAGTATGTATTATCTGGACACATTCATTCCGGAGATCACACATTACAAGAGTACGCAGGTACAAAATATGCTAATGTAAGTATATTAGATGAATCTTATTCGATTAATTATAAACCACTAACATTTGAACTATGAAAAAATTAAATAAATCTGAAATTATTGCTAAATTGTTTAAAACGGATGAAAATACAGTAGAATTCATAGGTATATATAAAAATAATACTAATGAATATCTAGGAGAAATAGATAATTCTACTGAAGAATTTATTGGACAATTAGAAAATAATACAGAAGAAAACATATAATGGATATATCTATACCATATTATGAAGATCTCACTCGTATAAGTAATTCTAATATCGGATGGTTCTTAAAAAAAGGACCAAGATATCTTAAAGAAATGCTTGACGGAAAAGAAGGTCTAAAAGCTAGTTTTCTGGATAAAGGCACTATGATACATGAATATATTCTTCAACCAGAAGAATTCTGGAAAGATTATATTATATTGGATTTTGCAGTACCTAAAGTAAAGCAACAAAAAGATTTACTTGAATTCTATTCGAGTACTAGATCAATCGATCCTTTTGCATCTGAAGATGATATATTACTTATGAGTTATGAAACAGCTTATAATAATACTAAATCTAAAGAGAAAAAGATTCAAGAAGCAAAAGAATTAGTAGAAACTTACCAAAATTATATAGAATACTTTAGAAATAAAGATTCTAAAAAAGTAATATCATTTGCAGATCTTAATATGTTAAAAGCAATTAAGAAAAATATGGAAGATCATAAGAAAGCAAATGAATTATTATTTAAATATCCAGAAACATTTGAAGTTCATAATGAATTTCATATTAATTGGGAGTATCCTAATGCTTCTTCATTAGGAGATCTTCCATGTAAATCATTACTAGATAGGGTAATGATAGATCATGCGAATAAAAAAATAATATTAGTGGATATAAAGACGACAGCTGATGTTTATAATTTTAAACATTCAGTAGAAGAATTTGATTATTGTCGTCAGTTGGCCTATTATTGGTTAGCTATCCATTGGTATTTTAAGAACGAACTAAAACTTAATATTGAAGAATATGAATACGAAACTTATATTGTTGCAGTACAATCTCATGATGGGTATGAAGTTAGAGTCTTTAAATTCAATTCTAAAGCAATTGAGGAAAGACTTGTAACCATAGATTATGCTATAAAACGAATTGCTTGGCATAAAAACAATAATCTATGGGATCATATGAAAGAATACTATGATGAAGATGGCGCAGAACTGTTACAATAATGTAGTAAAATATTTATTACCTTTGTATAGTTTTAATTATATTATCTCGAATGATATAATTCAATTTGTAGGGGCATATAGTTATTGCCCCTACATTCCACTACTTGATAAATTATTTATATTGTATAGAATTATAGATAAAGAGAAGTCAAAAAGACTTAATTTACCTAATACTTTTAAGAAAGAAATTGTTACTATTAGTAATGAAACAATGCTAATAGTAGTTTTAAATAAACCTGATACATTTTATTATGATTGGGAATATTTAGTAAATGGCGAATTTGATAACATAAGTTACGAATGTCAGAAGAGAATATTAAGTTCTGATATAAACAAATATAACAAAAAACTAATTTATGAAACTTTTCACGGTTTCGTGAATAGAACAATTCGTCAAAGTAGTATAAATAAAGAATGTATTGGATTCAATGAGATGTTAACTTGGTAGTAGTACTACAAAACAAAACTATACACAAAAGAAAAGCCGTAGCAAATTAATGTTACGGCTTTGTTTTTTGTATTGTCCGGGCAATGAAGTATTTGATTAAAGGATACTTAATAATTGTTTTTCATCTTCAATGTTACGCAAACGATATATTTGTCTTACTAATGGTATTAAATTCATAGCTCTTTTCTTTATCTTAAGTTCTCCTTTCCAATCACCTTTTTCAAATCTTGCAGTAGGAGTAAACAATGCTTCTATGAAATTAGAAACACTCTTTAATACATTACTAGATGGTAAAGGAGATTGTACAATTTTCATAAAGCTTGCAGGAGAAATATAGAAAGTCATATCTGTAGAAAGTCTGAAAATTTGATAGTCTAAATGATTAAATACTTGTGCCATAACAGAATCATCGTCATCAGGCTTATATTCATTTAATAGCATTCCCATTACTGTGAGTGCCATAAATAAGCATATCTCTGTAGTAAAACGCTTTACATTTGCTTTTTCGGCTTCCGTCATAGTATCCCAATCAGCTTTCTCAGCATACTCTAGAGCTTTCGCTTCATCTATAAATCTTTCAAAGAAACCTCTGATTTTATTATAATAATACGCTCCGCCATCTCTATAATACCCTTTACTAAAGGTTTGACCATATTCATCATAATATTCTTTAGCCCATCTACGTTTACCAGTAGTCCAAATCCATTTACGGAACATGAGAACTAATTTACCAACACTATATTGCTGTAATGCTACTTTACTATAAGAAGCGTAGTTACCATGCATCTTTCTTAATATCGCAGTCACTTGTTGACCAAACGCTATTTGATCCTTTTTACTGAAATTGGCTACTTTGTGTTCTTTATCAAAAACTAATTTGCCGTTTTCCACAGTAAAGTAATCAAACATCGAACCTATATCTTCTCCTTTTTTATTCAGAGCTCTTTTTTCAATCAACGAGGCTAATAGGAATCTAGATTGAGCTTCATGTTCCCCAACATTTGTTGTGAAATACAATGTTGAAATTTTACCAAGTCTACTTAATCTGTTATTTTCTAATAATGATCCTTCATTAAAGTCTGTAAACACACCAAAATGTTCATTCAACAAATTAGTTAGACTAGTAATCTTTCTAGAACCTATATCACCAAGAATGTTTGGCATATCTGCAAGATATTCTCCAGTAGCTCTAGTATAAGAACTTGCAGATACATATTGATTAGCAAATGCTTCCATAGTTTGTTGAACTTCTGCCATGAGAGCGTTGTTAATCATACTTACGATATTTAAACCCATGATTTTTAAAGAAGTATACTTTTCGAACATTTTCAATGTCTTGGCATTGTCTAAACCAAAAGTGGTACCTAAGTTCTTATTATTTATACCATATACTACTTGATCAAACCAAGCATTTAATTGTGCTATTAAGTTTTCGTCTGTAGTTAAAGCATTTGTAGTTGGATCAATATCATTAGTGCCATTATTCATTATTTTTGATAACACGTTTTTAATTGGATTTCCTTCAGAATCTGTTTTGATTGTCTTACGATTCTCAATGACCCATTTTGTATATTCCAATTGAGGTAATATGTCATTAATATATTTATAATTATTGACAGATCTGAACCACTCTTTATATATAGTAGCTACATCTAAAGATTGTTCGCTTGATGGTAGAATATTAGTAAAGAAAATAGGTACAAACTTTATAGGTCTATCTAATTCATCTGTCATTTGCATACCTTTATCAGTATCATCTGCACGCAACGTAAAATCCTTTTTTACCGCTTCTATTAATTGACTAGTAACGCCTTCTGAAACAACCCTTTCTGCTAGTACTTTGGACATACCTGGTAATCTACCATTTAGCTTAAATCTATCTGGAACAAAAGAATCTCCATGTTTACTTAAATCTGATATAAAATCAAAGAATCTAACACGTATGTCTTGAGGATTAGTATTCCTAATTTTTTCCAAATCATTCCATTTCTTATTAGGATATTTAGAAGATAAAGGTTTTCTATGACTCCAATTTAATTCATTAAATTTTTGTCTCAAATAATCTGCAACATCTTCAGTAATTTGTTTCCTATATACTAAGTCAGCCCAACTACGTTTTAAAGATTGATCTTTTTTCTCATTTCGTACAAGATACATATGTTCCTTAGCCGTAATTTTACCAGAAGATAACAGTTCATCTATTACTCTGGTTTTTTCTCTTGCTAATTCTGCTTTACCTTCTATTGGTGCATTTTCATTTAACCATCCAGCTATTGCTACAGCTTTATCTTTATTTGTTTCATACTTAGGATTAGTGTTTATTTCTTTTTTTGCTCTTTCATATGCTACCATAAATTCTGGAGATAATTTTGAAATAACACGAATACCGTTTGCATCATTCTCAATCATGAAATCATATAATTTTGCAGGATTACTTTTAAATGCGGGATACGCATTCTCCAGCTCCTCAGTAAGAGATATTAAATCTCTATACATATTATTAAATTCCATATTTGATTCTGTCCAACGCGTATGATATGCTCTAGCCATAGCCCCCACTATTGGATCTGCACTTTCAAACACAGTATCTAGCATTCTACTCATCATTCCTAGAGGAGAAGTAGTTGCTATTTTACTCTGCTGTCTAAGCAGTTCCCGACTTCTTAAATCTATTTCATTTCTATGTTCTGATACATAATTTTCAATGTATTTATTCATAGCAACTTTATCATTTAGTCTATCGGTTCCTTTGTTTGCTTTTTTATAAGCTTTTTCTGCATCTAGTCTATAATCTGCTTCCACTCTAGAGGAGAAAGGAGCCAACCAATCTAACCATATTCTTTCGCCTTTAGATTTATAAGCGTTTTCTAATATGTTTTTGTAAGATACTACAGTAGCTAAAGATTCCTTGAATTCACCCAATTCTTTTTTACTTAAGCCTGTTAAAGCGGTAGGATTCAAAAATAGATAGTTTTGAATATCTTCTAAATTAGAGAATGATTGTGCATAGTTTTTCCATGCTTCTAACTTACGTAAATTCCATATGTTCTGGACGCCTTTGCGCTCTAATTCTAAATTAGCATTATATTCATCAATTAAAGGCTTTAATAAATCCATAGATTTTTTGACATAAGCTACTAGTATTTCACTTTCTTCCATAGAATTAAGCTCATCAATAGTCTTCTTTATTACTTCGGATTTTGTAGTATAACCTTTCACTTTATAAATAGCTAATTGGTTTTTTAATACCTTTAATATATTAGATACAATTTCTGACTGTCTTAATAGATTTTCAGAATTAATATCCGAAGTAATAGCATTAGCGTCTGCTGTCAAAACTGTTTGATTTATTTCTTGTTCTAAAGCATTATTGGTTCTATGATAAATGGAACCATCTGCTTGAGCATAACCTAAATCTGGTATCCACACTTCAGTAATTACCCCATTTTCATCAATAGTGTATTCTAAAGGAATAATCTCTTTATGATCAATATTAATACCCAACAGTTCAAGCATTCTTTTATACAGAGTTAATTGATAGTCATGTCTAGAAGCATCTGGTTTACCACCTTTTTTAGTTTCTTTTTTAGCACTAAAATAATAATCAAATCCATACTTTCCTTTGCCTTTAAACACTCTAGCTTTTGTCTTAAAGTCTTTTAAATGTATTTGACCATCACTATCTTTTACTAGTAAGTCCAACGTACCTGCAATTTTAGCAGCATCATTTGAAATAATCTGTTCTGATGCGATAACCTTATCACCCTTTTTAACGATTTTTGGAATTACTACATTTTTAATCATCTTCTTGGCGGAATCTGCTAGCTTTACTTCAGACGGTGCAGTTTTTTCTCCAGTAAGAGCGCTATGAATATAATCATGAATAGCTGTACCTACTTTAGCTGCATATTCTCCGTAAGCCAAGTCTTCATCTGACATTGATTCAATATCGGCACCATAACCGTTTAAATCTTTAATAACAGATACTGGAGTATATATATCCCCTGTATCTACATTTGTATATGTGTGTGATTCAGATTCAAATGCTATGTGATTTTTTTGATTGGATAAAATTGATTTTATTTTTGCTTCATCGCTAGTTTTTTGAACATTGTAATATTCAGGTAATGAACGCATTGCTTCTTCATATGATGCTTCATCAAAACCTTCGTGCTGATAATTATCAATAAACATCACACGTTCAAGTTCTACCATAGTTTCATTATATAAATTATTATTTTTAAATTTATATAATTTACTAAGGATACCCATTATCCAATCAAGTAAATCTTTTATAAAACTTGAATTGTTTTTAACAGGTTTACTTGATTCAATCTGATATAATTCCTTTATAAAACTTGAATTGGCAAACGCTTCTGCAAAGAATTCATCAATGTTTGTTAATCCATAAAATACATCTTTATACTCTAAACTAGTGCTAAGTTCTTTCCAACTTTTTCCATATTTCTTTTCAAATGCAGTTCTAGCGTAATCTAACAACTTCTGTGCAGATCTCCTAGAACTAGGGTTTAATTGCAGAGCGTGTACAGTAGCAGCGTGTACTAATTCGTGTAATATTGTACTATCCGCAAGTCCATCTTTGCCTTTAAATATAGAATCACCAAAGATTACAATTGTGTTGGTGTTTGGATTATAAGATGCTGCAACTTCTTTATTGTGATTAGGTAGATGCACCGGTTTATATTCTAATTTAACATCTTTTAATACATCAGATGTAAGTTTGTTTAATACGTCTGTTAAATGTTTTAACTCAGGATTACTACGATTAATTCTATCCAATATAGTTCTAGCACTTACTGTAAATTTTTGTTTAAATAATCTTTCAAATAATGTACTATCAGATGTACCATTTACTAGGGATAAATTGTGATAAATATTATTATCCTGAGTAGAGAATGTACCTTGATTATCTATTGATTTAATTTGATTTGAATTAAAAACCACAATTTGTTCTTGAGAACCTTCATAATCTGAAACATTAGTGGCAATTATACCATCGTTATCAGCTGACTTAAAATTTTCTAAGGTATTATAACCAATATTATTAAAATATTTTGGATTCTTTAGAGAAAGAAAAACAGGATATATATTATTCGAACCGTCTAATCCTATTTCATCACGCATATCTTGGTCAAAATTAGCATATGCTTGAGCTGTAGTTTTATTTGTAAACCATATTTTATTATTTTTAGGTTTAAATTCTTCAATTTTGTTAGGTATACCAGTGCCATGATACACTACTAAAGGTTCACCATTCTCGTCTACTACTTTGGATACACCAATATATTTATTTAAATAATCTTCAAAATGTTGATTTTCATTTAAATACTCTATTGGAATGTTAGTAATGTTTAAAATAGTATTATTTATCCCTTCTTTCCATAATTTAGATTCTCTTTCTTTCCCACCTCTTTCAATATTTCTTTTTACAAAATCTTCGTCTTTTAAATTTATAATTCTGTCGAAGTCTTGTGGAAACATTTTAAGCAAATTATGTGGAGAAGCAAATAATATTTTACCTTCTTTTTTAGTTTTACTTTTTACTCTTTCCCATTCTTCTGTAAGAAACTCTACATAATCTGGATGGTTTTCTGGATAAATTAAATACTCATTTCTAGCTTTTTTATATTCTGGAGTTCCTTTAACAGTGTTTGAATGGTCTTCAATCCATTTGTCTCGTTTTTCATTGAACTCTACATCCCAATCGATGATTTTATCTTTATATTTACCAGATTCCAATGAGTATGTTTTACCAATTGCAGGGTGACCAAAAACGATATCACCAGGTTTTAATGGATTAACCCAATCCCCAAACCAGCCTTTAAAGCTCTCAGAGTAAGTTCTAGCCTTAGCTTGAATAGCAGCTACTCTATCACCATTATAATGCTCTAAAAGGTCTGAAAATAGCTTAGATGGCTCCCCATTGGGAGCCTTATCTATGCCATTACCATTGTTAAGCGACCATATATGATAAGCCGCTGCTTCACTTGTTGCATTTTTTAATTCTTCGAATTCTCTTGCAACTTCTTTGTTTTTTAAATTAGGACAAATTATACTCATATATGATTAACTTTTAATACAATGATTCATTTCATCAGTTGGAAATTCTTTAGAATCGTTAAACTCATTATTTGATTGATTCTTCGATTCTTCTTCTGGTTTCCTATGTTCTTCATTATCTTCAGTTACTTCAGTAGCTTCAACGTTTGTAACATCAAACGGATTGTCAATAGGAACAAACATTTCGTTTTGTAAGAATTTAGGTTCAAATTCAATAGAAAGATCTGTAGCATCTATCCTCTGATTACCATCAATAAAAGAAGTAGTAGTACCTTCATTAATGGTAAAACCTCTTTCCTTGAAGTTGATGGAATTGGTTGCAGCATATACAGGATAATAATCTGTTTCATTTTGAAGTCTACCAACAAGTTTGAAAAGAGTGTTATTATACTGTAAATAAGGAACTGGTAAACCAGTAGTGGTATTATAGTCTCCTTGTTCTGTAGTAATATATACTGTTTGACCTTCATGTAATTGCTGTCTGTTTGGTGTAGCAGATTGTACTATATCTTCTACGCCTTGTAAAGCTCTAAATGCATAATCCATATATTTATTAAAATCTAAAGAGTTATCGTTAGAACGTTTTAACAAGTCTTTCAGATGTTGATTGTAAGTATAATCTACACCATCCACAGTATAAGATAAATTACCCAGTACTTCAAAAGGTACTAAATCTAAAGTAGCATAAATACCTGTACCTCTACCACCACTAGTATAGAAGGAGTATATAATTAAATCTTTTGCAATATTTCTAACTTCTTCTGAACTGTGTTCTAATAGATCTCTCCAAGCATAAGTGTATGCATTCTTTGCATCTGTATCTCTTAATTTCAATACTGTTTCAAACTTTTTAGGTTTACCTTCTACATTTATACCAGGTATAAGCATCTTTAGTAACATATTGTCACTTAATTCTAGATACCTAGTACCAGTTAATATTTGATTTCTAAGTCTATCTACTCTGTCTACAATAGTGTTATTACCATAGAACATGTCTTTCAAATTTATATTGTTTTGCTTACAGTATTCATTAAAAAATTCCGCCTGCATCGCAAACTTCATTTCTGACATATACTTGGTTATATTGTTTGATTTCCTATCATAGTAAGTATTCGACAATTCACCAAATTTGTTGACCATTTTTAAGAAACCTGGACTGAACTCTATCATTTCATTCTTAAGTAAGTCGAATAATAGACCTGTACTATTGTTTAGTTTTCTGCCTAAGAATGTTTTATTATACACATCTTCAGCATTAGTAAAATGAGGATCATCCATCATCCTTTCAATGTTGTGTAAAGACAGTATCAATTCAGCTTGATTTTTACCCATTTTACCAGTATCCACCTGAGAAGCCAACACCATGTTACTTAATGCCTTACTGTAGTTTTGAATATCTGTAAAATATTCATATATAATCACCTGGTTTCTATACCAATCTGTAGAGAAATTTTTATTATAGTGATCTCTCAATTGTTCTTTTAACCATTCAGCATTAAATACTAAATCTTTTACATTGTAAGTATTACCATTCCATTCTATAGTAAGAGTTCCATCATCTAAACGACTGTAGAAATTCTTTTTATCAAGCTTGGCTGCTTTTTCGTATTTGTTTAATATAGAATCCTTCCATCGTTTATCATTTCGCTCTTTCTTAGTAAGACCCATCTTTGATGAACCTCTTCTAATGGACTCATTTGCAATCTCTTTCAATACCGGTTGAGGTAAAAAGTAAAATTGATTCAAACCAACACCAGAGGAAGTTAATAAAGCTACTACATCATAAGTATACGAGTTTACATTTAAACGAGTAATATAAGAGTCTTTTGCAGCATCTACGTGGGCATTGATCAATGCAGAAGTCCAATCCATGATGGAGATACCATTAGCATCAAATTTATCATACAAATTACCTATATTTGGTATAATACTAAAAAGATTTCTCTTTGTATTGACCTTGCCTCTTCTTCTAGATATTTCTATAGTTTTATCAAGATCCAATTTTGCAATTTGCATAATTACACGGAAGGTATTAATCAAAGCCATAGGTCCAATACCAGCGTCTGCACCAATGTTTTGTGTCTTAACGTTTTCTTGATATAAAGGGAATAATGGTTCAAGATTGTTATAATTCTTATTGATATTAGAATAAGAATCAACTACTTTTACAGCTTCTTTTAATGCGTCTGTAGCAAAGTCCAAAGGTACTGTTGCATCCATGTAATGATTTGAAGAAGTTAAAGTTGTTTGAAATACATCTAATAATCTATTTTCAATCTGTCTATGATCATTTAATTGCCATTTATTTTTGCCAGAATTCTCCTGTACGAATTCTTCAAAAGTCATTTTTCTATCTTCGAACTTGAAAGATGATGCTAATTTAAGAATCTTTTTATTAGGAGCTAATTCTGGATCTCTTAAAATTTGATTAAACTTTCTTTGACCTATAAAGATTGAATATTTATTTTTCATACTATTGAGTATATTAATAGAATCTTCAGTTAATTCTCCATTTCTATTAATATCCACCAATACAGATTGTAATATTTTAGGTATTTCTACTTTTGCTTGTTTGTAGAAATCTGTATTAAACCAACGGTATCTATGATCGTATACTTTTTTCAAGTATTCTTCTTCGTTCAAATAAATCGGATTACCTAATTCGTCTAATCCTACATAGTCATCAATGAATTCTGTCTTATACAATTTACCACCTATTACATCATAATTATATCTAGCTAGATACATTTTATCAACCGCTACTACCTTATATCTCTATAAGGGCTAGACTATATCTTCACCTTACGGTGCTCCCCATTTCGCCTTTCGGCTACACAGCGTGTGTACGCTGACTCAAATCATATTGAATTTTATGAATCATTGAAGGAACCTGTTCAACAAATGGTTTTACAATGTTTATAAACTTTATTCCTTCTTTTGTTCCACAGCATAAAGAATAACTGTTTTCTTTTTTGCCTTCGTGAAACATATAAAAATCAATATTCCAAACTTCTTTAAAGTAATCTATTATTATTTGTAATTCTTCTTTTGGCATACAAGTTGCAATTTTTATATAGAAACCATGAACTTTACCATTAGTTGTTCTATAATTTATATGTCCATCATCCATATACCAAATTGCAATTCCTTTAGCATCAAGTCTATTTAACAATTTTCTATTACCTATTTTTTTATAAGGTTTGTAAAAAACTCTTCTTAAAACCTTTACAAAAGGTATAATATTTAATTGTGTGTAATAAACTGTTTTACCAGTATTATAACCTTTAACACTGACGTATTCTTTTAAACCGTTGTTTCGTAAACCTGCTTCTTTAAGTTGTTCTATTTTCCACTCAAGATAATCGCGTTGTTCTTCACAATGACTTAATTTAAATACGTTGTTATTACTTATTGTTCCATCACCAAGTAAAAGAGCTATTAATAAATTTCTAGATTCTTTAGTTATTTTTGTTTTCATATTTGCTATCCATTTAGGAAGCTTCAGTTGAGTATTAGTCGTTGAACCTTCCGATTAGTTATATAGATAACGATCGGCTTGGCTGCTGGTTGCCCAATCCTTTGGGTTTTTACTACGCTTAGTACCTTAGGCTCTAAGGGGTTTCCAGCAATTAAAGGAGTTTTACTTCAACTATGTTGTTAATCGAAGTCCGCACCAGTCAACTTGGTTAATTCAGCAGGTAATACGATAGTATCTCCGACATTTGATGGTAATACATCTACTATAGTAATAGGCAATGTGGAGTTCATACCCTGAGTAGGAATACGATAAGACAAAACTGCTAAGTCTTGATTATCTAAGATGAATTTTTTAGCCTCTTCAAAGTAAGAAGTGTTATTCTTTTTTGCTTGTTCTAATAAATAATCTTTTGGCAGTACATCTTTGAATAGATTTATAGATACAATTGCTTGTAATCTATTATTTTCATCCTTAAATCGAAGTTCTTTATTGAATTTATATTCATATTTGCTAGCGTCTACTTCAGCAAAAGAATCTTTGTAAGCAAAGTTAGACATCTGAATCATGGAACCACCAGGAGTATTTATATCTATGGTTTCTTTCTTAATCATAGATATGATACGACTTTGAATCCAGGCTAATGCAGGTATACCAGATAATTCAATATAGTAATCTTTGTTACCATCTTCATTTTCAATGGTTTTTAAAACATCAATAAGATTTGATGGTAAGTTACTATTTATGGCATCATCCTTTAACATTTGAACAAACTTGTCACGATTAACGGTCATATAGGTTTTACCATTCTCTGTTATTTCGCTTATCCCAAACTGTTCATATATGTTATTTCTACCAATATCTGATAAAGCTGAAATAGCTCCTACGTAGTCATCAATTAATTGCTTACCAGAATATTTTACGCCTTCGTATTCATACACATCATTGTCTTCTACTCCAGCAACACCAATTTTAGCCATCTGGGTACCTAACGAAATTCTGGATACATGGTGAGGATCTGTTACCAACTGCTTACCTAAATACTTGAATGATTGTTCGTATACAGGAATTTCTTGTAATTCTGTATTAGGTTTACCATCTACATAGAATGTACCTTTTTGTCTTAAACCTGATTTTACAGAAGTATCAAATTTAACCATGTCTACATCTTTATCATTCATCAAATCATATACTTTCTGTAAGTCTCTACCTTTTGCTACTCTTTTGAATACGGTAGCCAATGACATCTTATCGTAGATGGGTATCTGTAATCCATTAATGAAATCATAACCAAAATGTATATATTTCAATGGTTGCATTACTACAGAATAAGCATACAATTCATCTTCTAATGATAAAGGCTCATCTGATTCCATTAAATTATAGGCTTCTTCTTTTTCCCCATTCCACTCACCATTCATGATGGCAAGTTTTCTAAACATCTTGGGACTAATAAGTACCTGAGCATCTGTTTGGTCAGTTTCAAGATAACCATTTAAACGTTTATCAGCTTCTTTAACCACCTCTTCTTTCAATTGTTCATCAGTCATATCAGCAAATCTACCAATACGTCTTTCTCTGAACATCTCAAACTGTTTCCAAAGTAAACCATGATTGTCATCAGTACCTACGTACTTCGACATCATTTCATTATACATTACTCTGGATTCTACAATGTTTGAATTGAATATAGCAGTTTTATATTTATGTGTGTCAAAGTCTAAGAATCCTTCTGGCCAATTTTCACGTAATACAGATTTTGTTGAAGTTAATGCAGAATAACGTTTTACTCTATCATCCAACATTGCCTGATAGTCTTTACTACCTTTATAAAACGCAACATCCCCTGATACAAGTTTTTCAAATTCATACACAGCGATTGCTGAATTTATAGCATAATCCGCAATAGCTTCTGCTAAATCAATTTTTTCATTAACTTTTTGTTTTACAATTGATGCTGGTAAAAGTCTATTACTAAATATAAGATTTGTATTTATCCTTTTACTGTCATTTTCTTTTATAAACTCATCATCTAGATACTTTTCATTACCGTTTATCAATTTCTGATTAATAAACTGTTTTATAGTGTTGTTAACTTGTTGAATGAGACTCTCTTCAATTACTTTTCTAAGACCTTTACTATTAATATCAAAGAATTTATCATCTGATAATTTATTTTGTAAAGATGAGAAATATCTGAATTTGTAACCATTACCTGTTAAACGCATTGCACCGCCTTTAACAATATAATGGTAGTTTTCAACAAGTTCTTTATAATTTGTATCTTTCTCTTTCATTAAAGAATCCTGTTCAATCTTTGACATCTTGTTCCAAGATTCTTCAGAAACGCCAAGTCTATTTAAGAAGTTGTTCTTAGCATTTATTGCAGCTTGAATTGTAGAGTATTCATTGATAGCATAATTTACAAATAAATCAATAGTTTCTTTATTCAAAGAACCATTTTGAATAGTAACCTCTTGACGATTCAAACCTGTTATAAAATAGAATGTACGTTTGTTTGCAAGAGTTGGTAAAGGTAAACGATTGTTTCTTACAGCGTTAAATTTAAGTAATAAGTCTTCATTCGGTGCTATATCCAAATAACCACGTCCTGTATCGTAACCATCTTTATCAATCATAGATAGCATTGTATCAACGTGAACATTAGATCTTACTTTGGGATCAGTCATCTGTTGCAACCAAAATGAAGATTTATTATAAGTTACACCATTTATCTGAGTAAAGAAGCTATCATCTTTTAACCATTCCTCAAACATAAAAGTAATAGTGTTATTTTCACTATACGCATAAACTAAGTTACCATCTGGTCCTAACACACTATCATCTTCTGCTGTAGGATTCGCAGCAACATATGCTTTTGCCAATTCTGCTACCGATTTTTCTTTGCTTAGTAAATTTAAAGCATGACTAGTTACATCTTCTATTTTGTCGTTAACCAAATTGTAAAACAAACCTTGTTCTCCAAATAATTGGTCTAATCCTACAGGATCTTTAGAACCAACTCTAGGTACACCATTTATAAGATTTTTTAAAGCAACGTTTAGATTGCTATTAAAATAATGATTATTTAATAAAACACCGATCGCATCACCATCTACAGCAATGTTCACATTGTTAAGTATGCGGACTAATTCTAGTACATTCTCGGCATAATCGTTTTTAAGGAAATTGTGCTTTTTAGATTTATTTTTTAACTCTTTATAATCTGCAATAGCTTGTTGTAAAACATTCTTATTTGCAAATGTACCATTTACACCAAATGTTGCTGACCAGTTCTGTTCAAGTCTATTAGAACGTTTATTAACATCAGCGTCACCATAAGTAATAGTATAAGAAGTTAGCTCTTTACCTTTATCATTGGTATCCTTACCAAAGTAAGCGTTAATAAATCTATTTCTGTGTTTTTTAAACGTATTCCAGAATCTTGTTTTCAACATTTCATCCTCGTTACCACTTTCATCCTTAGTGGTAAGGATTTCATACAATTCTGAATACATATTTATCTTACTAGAATCTCCTTTGGCTTGTCTGATAGTACTGGTTTCATCTGCTTTTTTCTTCAACAGCTCCAACATTTCATCTATAGATTTTGCATTGTGAATTGCACTAAAAGCATTAAACCAAGCTACATCGGGATTTATATATACAGGAAGGAATGTTTCTGGATCTAATGTTTCAGAATCTTTTAATGTTAAAAACATTACTCTAATATCCGCTTGCGCATTTTCTTTTGCTGAAAATTCATAAGCAGATCTTATTTCATCATTAACTAAGTCATTTAGATCATCTTTTTCCTCTAGTTTAGATTCTACTCTACGTATATTAAATCCTTGCAACTTAACATCAATAAGAGGTCTAAACACTGTATCAAAGTTATCAAGTATTTCATTATAAAGATCTACCTTTTCTTCGTAGATAGCTCTTTCTAATTCACCAAACGCTTCGTTTTGTGAGGCTGCTAAATGCTTATCTCTGATGTCAATTAGTTGATCTTTTACTGCCTTAAAACTTAACCCTTTCTCTAAACTTTCTATATTCTGTATACCATTAACATCTATGGTCATAGAAGTTAAAGTACTAACAATATTTCCAAGTAAAGAGCTATTGTAAATTTGATGCAATGTGACTCCATTAACAGTAAGAGGTGCATCCGCATTTGCATATCTTTGATTAAAATTAGTTAATGCCGCTTTGTTAATCTTAGCAAATTTATATTTACCGTTTTTAATGCTATTAAAAAATCCATCAATATTATCTATTTTGGTTTTATTTAAACCTAAGAATGATTTAATAAAGTTTTTAATATCTGAAATAACTCTGCCTAACTTACTGTGGGAATCGGGAGTATTATTGATAACATCTTCTCGGAAACGTTCAGCTAAAAATTCTTCCACTTCGTTATCATTACGATTAAATAGTGAATATTCTTTTCTAGCTAAATTGTACATTCTAGCTTGTTCTTCCGGACTCAACAATAATAATGATACTCTATGAAAAGCTTCATGATAAGCAGCACCAGCCGCAGGACGTTCAAACAAAGTTACACCATCCTCATTCATTATTGACCATGCCCAACCAGGTCTACCAGATTCTCCTATTATACGAATTAATTGATCTACCAATTTAATATTACCACCAGCTCTCTTACCAAGCATTCTACGATAATTTAATAATTCTTTTTCTAAATCAGAAGTTTGTTTAACATTATCATAAACCTGCATTGATACAGAAGGTTTCTTACCAAAAGTAGTGAACTTATTTTTTGGTTTCTTTCTAGTAAAACCAATCATCTCATCAGTAATACCTGCAGCTTTATTTAACTCTCTTGGATCTAATGGAGCGTTGGCAACAGGAGCTTCTTTTACTGGAGATTCTTTGATTTTTCTTTCTCTTAATTTAAGAGTACCTTTACGTATGTCATTATAAATTTCAAAATTAGGTATAGAATCTGAAATTTGATCATTCATTCTAGATAAGAAATCAATCATCTCATCAGAATCCATTTGATCAAAATTGTTTCTATAGTCATTTACCAAATTTTGGTATTCGGCTGCGTCTTTTGCATACGCTCCTAATTTAAACGGAGATGTTTCCTTAGTAATTTCAACAAGAGGTTTTTCAGTATCCGTTGCTTTCTCATCTACTTTTTCTGGCACAGTTTTTACTGGAGAAATTTGTTGAGGTGCTTCTACTGGAATTACTTTACCTAAATTTAAAAGTATTCTACTTACCGTATTCCCATCTGGGAAAGTATAATCCAATAAATTTGATAATTCTTCTTTTGTTATATTTGCACTAGGTATTGCTTTACGTTTTGTCAACAATGATCTAACAGCACTATCATACATCAATTTGCTAGATAATGTTGATAAATTATTTATAAGTCTATCATAAACCTCGCGTAATTTTTTCACCTCTTCCGTTTGCTCAACGGAATCAAAAGGATTATTAGTAAGCAAACCAAAAGTATTTGTATTTTTTGGTTCAGGTTTAGCTGTTTCCTTTCTTTTAGACTCTGCAGAAGGTTTTACAGTTTTTGGTGGGGCAATTGTAGCCTTTTCAATAGCTTCATAGTACTTGGGATTTTCAATTTGTTTGTTTTGTTTGTTGATTGTAACAGTTTTTTGTGTATAAATCTTTAAACCTGTTTTATCAACAGTAACTAATTTACCCTCATCTTTTACTTTTTCTTGAGCTTCTGGATGTTCACTTTCATATTTTATAAGATCGTCTATACTCTTGTTATACACATCTACAAGAGCTTTTCTTATATTCTGTGAAAGTTCTTCTTCATTTAACCCTTCAATATTTAACAGTTCTTCTCCTTTTAAGGAAACCAATTTAGTTCCTTGTTTTACTAAAGCTGCTTTATTTGCATACTTTTGAGCACCCGGAATTTTTGCAGTTATAGTACTACCGTCTGGTAAATTGTTTATCTTTTCAGATAAATTTTCTACACTTTTAAATACGATTTCCTCTTTTTCAAAGACTTCAGAAGTTTTCTCTTCCTTCGGAGAAGGAACACTATCTGTAGTAATAACTCTCTCGGTTATAGGAATGTTTTGTACTACCAAATAAGATTTTGAAATTAAACCTTTAGATATATCTAAATCAGTACTTAAAAAATCATTATCAATGATTGTATTTAAATATCTAGCACCACTTTTAAAATCAATAATCTTATTGCCAGCTTTAATTTTAAAGCCGTATTTAACTGGCATGTCATTGTTTAACATTGCTCTAGAAATAGCAAAGTTCTTATTTACAGACATCCATTTGGCAAATTTTGCAATAGAGTCTTCATCATTTGGTCTCAATGCTTCATGTTTTGCACCAAATCGTACTATATTACTATTGTTTGTATCAAAGTAAAGTATCTTACTGGGTTCACGTTTAGAATTTACTGTAGATTCCCCAAAGTAAACCAAACTATTTAAGAACTGAGCATAAGTGAGGTACCCAACATTAACCGGTTCAATTCCATAAGTATTATCAGCAGGTATAGCATCCTTTAATCTAATTTTTCTAGAAGATAAATCAGCAAATACCCTAGCAATAGATGTAGCTAATTCCAAAGGTATTTTATTGGGATTAAGTTTTGCAACATAACCCTCTTCACCAGTAAGTTGATATTTACCAGGTATTATTAAATAAGGAGAACCTGGGGTACCTGTAGCATTTGCTGTAAGTAAATATTCTGACTCTCTAGAAGGATCTATATAGAAAATAGAATTGGTTGCATCTGCTATACCTATTCTCATGGGAGTACCATTAGGAAATACATATTCCCCATCCTTATTCAATTTGAGATCCAAACCCTTTACTAAAGTATTAGAAGTATTAGGTTGATAATTATTATAACCCGGAGTACGTACAATATTACCTGCTGGCACTTTTACATTACCTTTATTTTTAAGTAGTTCTAGTACTAACTTTGTTTTTTCTTTACTTGCGTTTGAAAATGCAAACACTTTATTAGAATAACCTTTATTAGTAATAATGCCTTGTATAGGTAAATATTGAATTAACTCATTTCTCTCTACTTCAGATAAATTGTCCAAAGCTTCAATAGGATTAAATGATTTTAACAGAGTTAAATACTTCTTTTTTGCAGCCTTTTCTTTAGCGTATCCTGATAAATTTTCAATATTATCACTTATAGTAAAGTCAATAGCAAATTTACTAACATCTGTACTAGGATTATTGATTATAGCATTGAATTTATCATCAGATGCAAGTCTTACTCCCTCTTTGTAGGTATCGTCTTTTGCATAATCCTTTGCTAATTTTGACTTAGGATTAGTAATTTCATAATCTTCATTTTGACCCTCTTTTAGATTTAGTTCTTGTCTTGGAGAAGCAGCTTCTAAAAGTTTATTTTGTTCTGCAGCTAATTGTGCTAAACTTATTGTGCCACCAGATTTGGATTCAATGTTATAGTTTAACAATTCCCCTTGACCAACTTCAACAGGCTTACCATCTTTATCATTTAAAGTGTAAACAAAACCGTACTTCTCTGATTTCTTAGTAGCTTTTTTATCTATTGTAAACTCTTTACCATCTTTTGAGATAACCTTATCATTTACATTACTAAAGTCAGCATCTACAGGATTGGGAATACTTTTTGCAATTTCTTCGTCTTCCTTAGTCTTTTTATCTCTCAGATAATTAATTTCGAAGTCTTTATTATCTATTAAATTTTTTATATTACTTCGTTCTTCCTTCGCCGATACTGGTAATTTGTTTAAATCTCTTATTAATTGCTTTTTCTGTGCTTCAGCGATTTCTAATTGAGATCCTGTATCACCTTCTTTTGCAGAAGTATAAAGACGTAAAGTATCTTCAGATGTATTTGGATCATTTATAACGGAATCTAAAGACGTTTTATAATCATCACTACTGAAATAATCTTCTACAGCTTTGGTTTTCTTTTCTATCGCTGCTAATTTGTCTTCTATTGCTTTTATTGATGAATAGACTTTTTCTGTTTGAAATCGTTTGTCATACAAACCTTTTACATAATCTTTGTCTGTAGTAAGATCTTTCAATCTTTTTATATCTACTACTTCATCAATTGCATTATTTGCTAATTGTGCTTGTTTTATTGCATAATCATGTATGTTTGTTATCTGAGAATTACGATTTTCAAAATTAACTGCATGTTTTATTACAAAATTCCTAGCGTCTTCTATTGCCTTTTTTAGTTCATTTTCATCTGCAGCCTTTCTTATAGCATCATACTTTTCATTAAGCGTATCTGTATATTTTACATTACTAGTAAAATTTTCTTCTACAGCTTGTTTTAAATCATTATTATTAGACAATAATGAATTTATTTCACCATTTAGTTTTCTATTTCTAAGATTGTTGATTTGTCTATTTGCATCTATTGTGTAGATACTATTCTCAATATCTTGTCTAGTTTGTAACCAAGCTCTTCTTTGTTCCTCAGATTCAAATTTTTTAGGTTTGGGTAAAATTTTATTTATTTTATCCTTTGCATCTTTTTTAGAAGATGCGATAATGTCAGCTTCTTCAGTTCTACCTGATTCTCTAAGAGCTCTTTCAAATCTATCTACAGTACTAATTTCAGCTACTTTATTATTTACTGTAACTACTCTAGAAGAATTATTTAAAATGTCTACAAATTGCTTATAATCATCTTCTAAGCCATTTTTAGTATTTTGTATATAATCATCTTGATTTCTAAGCTGTTTTAATACCGCTTCAGATATTTCCATTTGATTCTTAGGATCATATGAGGCTACTCTAGCAAATAAATCTTTATTATCTGTGTACAAAGTATTTAATACTTCAGCTCTAGATTTAATACCGTCATACTGTTGTTGAGTTATAGCCCCTTTAGTAAGGGCCATATTCATACCAGCCATCAAAGATTCATATTCTCCAGAAGCAATAAAAGGAACAATAGATCTGTCTTCTTTTACTCTGGAATGTACAAATCCCCCAAGTAAACCAACAATAGCACCTGCTGCTCCTTCTTCCAAAGCTGATTTAAAAGATTCCTTGCTAAATAATTCTGTGCCGAACTTACCTTTACCTATTTCTACATCCTCCGGAGCAATAAACTGATCATATAATACTTCAATAGAATTTTTAGCTTCATCTTGAAGAAATTCTTCTAAGCCTTCTTCAAAAGCGCTACCTACTCCAATTTTATTAGTAGCGGTAAATCTATCTACAGCATTAACTATGTTATTAATAATTCTATTTGATATACCTCTATCAAACAATTTTGACATATCTCCACCAGTTTCATTTACTACAGCTTGCGCTGCCATTTTTCCAGATTTTCCTGTAGCCAACCATCTTGTCAAAGCGTTTGAACCAAGTTTTTGTTCAATGACTGTATTAATGGCACCAGTAAGTAAACCAACAGATGCTGCATCCTCTAAACTAAGACCAGCATCTCTAGCAGCTTGATAAGCTTCACCGTAATTTAATACCATACCAGCACCAACCATTGGTAATACTGTAGGAGCGCTTTTGATTGCTTCATTGAGTGTTTTACCTATAGTACCCAAAGTTTCTACTTCTTTGCCTGTAGCAGCTAAACCACCAATAAGACTACCAACTCCGGTATTAGCTATTGCTCTACCTACCCCAGCATAGGAAACTAAGGAAGATATAACATTACCCATAACATTACTAAAGCTTTCCAAATTATCAAACATACTTTGATTAGCTTCTATGCTAGTCTTACCGTAAGGGGTATCTCTGGTTATTTCTTCTTGTCGATAATCTGCTAACGCATTCAAACTATCGTATTCTGATTTATAACCTTCGCCTTTAGCTAAACTAGAAACAGCTTCTGCAATATCTCCTGCCCCAGCAGCAAAACTGTAGATGCCAGGAAGAATACCATGCAACCCTCTTGCAAAGCTTTCGGTGAATCCCAGTAACGCGTTACTTGTTAATTTTTTAGGTCCGTAGGAATTAATAATTGAAGTACCTGCTAATTCTACTTTCGCCATAGATTCTTTTGTACCAACTACTTGTTTTAAAGTATATTTTCCTGTTTCAGGATCAATAGCCGGAGTAAAGTAACTAAATAGTTTAAAACTATCAGGTCTGCTTTCTTTTTCCTTCAGTCCTTTTAATACTTCATCAGTTTTACCTTTCATAACTTTTAAAAAGTTATTTCTAGTATTGCCTTCTGTACCTTCTGCAAAATCTTCAATATCCATTGAATCTTCTTCAGATAAATATCCTAAAGATTTCCTAAGTAGTGTGTTACCCAGGAAATCTTCATCTAAATTCAATTCTGATAGACTTTGCTTTTCGCCACCTAATTCATCAGCAGCTATATATTCATCATTCATAATGGAGTTTACCAATGCCACGGATTCTATTTCCTCATTGGCCAATCCTTCATTAAAATTATTATTTATAATGTTAGGAACAGTATAATAAGAATTATAAGTATTTCTTAATACTTCTAATCCGTTTGGTTTGTTGCTAACTGTATCAAAACGTGGAAACATAATTACATATTTGAATTTATTCTTCTACTATCAAAAGAAATTGCTGTGTGTGATGGTTCCGCTTTAAATGAAGAACTACCACCAAAAATTTTAGCACTATAAGCATCTTCAAATGCTTTTATTTGTGCAGGATCACTCAAAGCCGGATAACCAATATTAAGTTCATAATAATCTTCTTCCATTTGATTATCATCTGTATAAGGTCTGTCTTCTAACTTATTACCTATTTTGTGCTTTCCGTTTATACCTTTTTCAAAAAGTATTTTCTTTATGTCATTTGTAGTTAAACTACCATACTTACCTTTATTGTTTTCTAAAATGGCATCAATTTCACTTTCTGAAACTAATACTTTACCAGGAACTAAAGGCATTTGTATTAATCCCCCATCACTAACAACATCATAATCTTGTAATCTGCCATTTGGTTTCATATAACCTACTTGGATATTAGATACAAGATCACTAATAATGTTACCATAGGACTCTACAAGATCACTTAACTTTTCTTTTCTCTTCGCAATAGAATTATCAAAACCCCAAGTTTTAAAGGTATCCAGAATGCTTTTTTCATTATTTAAAAGAAATTCTTTAGATATTTCTGCTACAGGTATACCTGTGTCATTCATAGGTACTACGTGCGTAAAATCAGTTAATGCGATTCTCTTATTCTTTCCTTTGGGTTCTCCTTTCTTATATATATCCACATCTCTAGAATCAGGGAAATTAGGATCTAACATAATCTTAAATTCTCCTTCTGAGAAAGGAATGGATTGTGAATTTACTAATTCTTTTATTTTTGAAGGATTGTTTGAACCTAAGGCTTCTCTATAAATGTTTGAATAAAGATTTCTAACATCATCTTCTGTAGGATTGTCACCAATAATACCATCCGCTTGAGCTTTACGTAATTCCTTAGCCAACAAGTTGGTTCGTTTTTGTGCCAAACTAGCATCCAGTTCCATTACTCTAGATTGTGAAGTTTGAGTGGAACCTTTTTCTGCAGAAAGTCTTGCATTTAATAGTGCAAATTGGTCAACTCCAGCTCTATCTCTCCAAGCCTTTTCTCCTGCTGCTGTATAAACTTGTTGCACAAAAATATCTCTAGCTTGTTCAGGATCAACTCCAGCAGAAATCATAGTTTTCATATGCATTTGCGCTTGAGGGGTAGCAAGAATCTCACTCAAATGAGAATCTACTTGTGCTTTAGTTCTATCTGCAGATACTCCGTGATATAAATATCTACCATCGCTACCCATATCGCTAGGTTTAAGATCATTTACGTATGGATCTACTAAATCATTTACAGATTGATATGCTATTGGAGATATATCTTTATATATCCCTTGAGTAGTAGTATCCCAATTGGTAAAGTCTCTATCATGCCATAATAGGTTATATTTACCAGAAGCTATTAAAGCTTGTTTGATTTTGTTATATACTTCAAAATTAGCTGCACTTTGTCTTAATGCTGAAAGTTTAGCTCTATCTACATTATTTATTGCAGATTGTAGAGCCATCTGCCATTCCATACTTTTAATGGCCTCAGGATTTTTAGCAGCTTGATCAATAATTGGAAGTACTTTACCTCTGGTTTCTGCATCCCAGGTTTGCATATCTTTCATCGATTGCGATTGAAAATCAGCCCATGTATTCGCAGCAGTTCTATAATCTGCTAAAGCTTTGTCAACTCTTTCATTTGCCTGCTTACCCAATGTGTATAATTGTTCAAAAGGAATTGGAACATAGGTGTCTATAAATTGAGCTTGTGCAGGATTGTCATATCTATTTACTGCCATAACTATACTGTTAAACTATCAACTAAACTATTTACTGTACCGTATCTTAAGAAATTCTGTAAGTAAGGTAATATCTGACGATCTCTACGTGCCTGATTACGCATCTTTTCTTTAGTCTGAGACCATTGACCTAACTGACCAGCAGCAGTAGCACCAAAGTTTCTTGCATTTGTACGTGCAGCTCTATTACGGGCATTTAGGTCATTAGTAAGTACAATATATTGCTGACCTAAATTGTTCATCATATTTGCGTATTCACCTAAGTATTGATTATTAGCATTATCTCTATTGGCATATACTGAAGCATTCTGAGCGTATTCCCCAGTAGCTAATTGATTACCGTAGGCTAAGTTCATACCAGTATTAGGGTTAAGTCTAGCCATGTTGTTACGAGCAATTGCTCTAGATCTTCTATTAGCTGCAAGAGTGGGTTCTATATTAAGTTTACGGCTAGCCATTGCTCTATTAATAGCTCCAGTATAGGGATTAATAACCTGATCTTCTACTTCAGGTCTACGTCTACTCTGAATCCAATTGTACAGTATAGGAGATAAACCAAATAAACTACCAAAGCCAAATGAAGATTTGCTAGGTGTTTTAATTTCATCTGGTGTTAACGATGGAGCATAGATAGGATCAGATGCTAAAGCTGGGTTAAAGTCTGCTATATCTAATAAAGGAATCTGACTAGGAGCAGCTATAGGAGCAGCTATTAATTTACTTTGTTTACTTGGGGTAGTTACACCTTTAGCAGTTTTTTTCTTTGTTATAGGAGCTGCATCAGGAAATGGTACTTCAGGCAAATCGTATATAGGTTCATTTACACCTACAGGAATTGTTTCACCAGTAATGGCATCGACTTCGTTACTTTCTGGTAATACGTCATAGAAAGCTGGAGCACTACCATAAGTTTGAATTAATCTCTTATTTGGATTTAATTTTATTTCTTTGTTTGGTACTGCAGCAGCTTTAAGGGCTTCAGAGTATTCTGGTTTCCACTGCGCTATATAATTATTAGGATCATAGATATTCTTGGTAGGAATACTCGTCTTGTATGCTTTGCTTTTATTTGTATCTGTTATAGATGGTGTAGATAATTTGGGAAGATTTAATCCAGCCATAACATTAACACTACCTGCGTATTTACCGTTTACATCAAAATATTCTCCACTAGCAGGTATTCTGGTTAAAATCTGTCTAGATTTTCCATCTTCATATGCCGGTATTCCCTTTACTTTGGGTTTGACACCTTTTTTAGCTTTAACTGCTTCTTGTTCTGTAAGAAGTTGTTCATACATTGCATTTGCATTTATCTGATTTAATCTATCAGCATTGCGAGCAAATCTATCTTTTCCTTTACTTCCTTTAGTCATATTAACTAATTTTTTACCTTCTTGCGCAAATGTTTTGTTTGTACCAGGTCTTTTGATCTTATCGGATAGAACAGATTCAAGATTAGAAGCATCTATTAAATGATTATCTGTACCTGGTTTACTATTAGGTACTTGTGCAATATTACCAAAGTCATCTCTTATTACTTCATTATTATCTACATAAGCTAAATCTGGCAATATACCACCGTTTTCAAAAGTATAAGCTAAAGAATTATCATCCCAATATTTTTGTTCAAGTGTGGCTGCATTACCTTTCCCCATTGCTATTTCTTTAGCATTTGCTTTAATACGCTTCTGTTTATTAATTGCATTCTTTCTAAAGATACTTGATACAAGGTTGCCAACACCACCTACAACTCCACCTACAGCTGTACCAATACCAGGAAGAATAGCAGAGCCTACAGAAGCACCTTTGGCAGCACCCCCTAGAGTACTGCCAGCAATATCTGCACCAGATCCTTCTTCTGTAAAGCCTTGTAAACCAGCTCCCAATATAGAAGCAATTTCTAAACCTTGATCTATACCAAAAGCGTAAGCTGGAACTTTCTTTTTATTTATTTTCTTTTTCATATTATATCAATGAATATCTGTATGCTGTACTAATATAAGGAACTTTAAATGTATTACCACCATTGCAATCATATTTGTAATGACAGATTAAATATTTCCCTTTCATTCTATCTCTATAAGATTTGTTTACTAATTCTTCCGCTTCATTTAATTCTCTACTACTACGAGGGATACAGAATTTATAAGTATCTTCTCTATAATCTATATCATCCTGAGTAAGAGTAAAACTAGTTTGTCTTTTAGTTTCAAAGTAGATGTTATCAAAGTTAGTATCGTAAGTAAAGTCACCACCATATTCAACATTATCAAATGTTTTAGTTTGAGGGTACTTATCATTTACTATAAATCTAACATAAGATATTTTATCTTTGCCAGTAAACATATCTAATTCGTTACCTGAATTATACTTATATACCGCTAAATTCTTATATATCATTAATTTATCTGTAAATTCAGCATACCAATCAGGTCTATAAGTATAGAATGAAGTAAAAGCTCCAACTTGTTCATTAAATACTAAAGTCTTATCTTCTAGAGTAAGAAGAACTTCATTATATTTTTTATCATATACAGATATAGGATCATTTGTAATTATATCCTTATTATCGTGTAAATAAGATTGTACACCTTTTAATTTAGATACAGTACGTAATTGATTATCAAAACCACATATTTCATTTCTATCAGCATCATACCAATATACTGTACTATCTGATTGTGTTGCAGTTCTTAATTGATTCTCTTTAGAACCATTCTTAGTAGTAAAGTAATCAAACCTAGTTAATACACCTCCTGTACCTAACGTAAGTGCACCTGCATTATTATCTTGGATAAGAGAACGTTCATTTACAGCAAGTGTGCCAAAAGCGTCAGTTTGCCAGAACAACAAGTTATTTTTAAACAGCTTTAAGTTATTTATAGAACCAAATCTAGTATCGACATCTAAGTAATTAGCAACTCTAAATTTAGTCCACGAATCTGTTACTTCTAAGTTAGTCTTAGGTTCTGAATTCATTACTCTGGTATCTGTATGTAAATTATCTATACTATAGATTGATTTACTAACATAGTTTTTAGCTCTGGGTTGAGCAGAATAAGCATCATTATAAGCATATAATGGCGTATTCTGAACATATATAGAACCTACTTGTACAATATCATTCTCTACAAAATGGTTTGCATAGCCTGTACCAGATTCATAGGTTTTAGCTGTACCTACAGTATCAGTTCTCAATGAAAGATTAATAGAAGACTCTAATGGTATATAAGCACCATTATATGCTCTAATTCTTTCATTATCTGGTTGTTCATAGTTATCACTAGCGTTATGATATGCAAACATACAGTTAGCATAATCTAATACACCAACGTACGTATCACCACCGAATACATTTACTTTAGTATTACTATTGTCTTTTGCATTGACATAAGACCCAGTACCTATATATACAGAGTTCTGTCTTGTAGCATAACTATTGCCACCATAAGGTGTTACAGATTGTCTTAAATTAGCAATGAGAATTGCATTAGCACTTTCTGGTCCGGCAGCTAATTCTGGTACTTCACCAACCATAGTATTACGAGAAGTCATATCTGTACTCTGGAATATTGCACATATCCCGTGAGGTCCAACCTTCCTAACATTATTGTCATCATAATCACTAGCCTTAGATGTATCTCCGTATACCCAGTTATAGTATACCATGCTACCTACATTGGTAGCTTTAGTTCTCCATGCATCGTCATCTAAGTCAAAGGGATCTGTATTAGTAGCAATTGTAATGTCTTGAATTGATGCTGAATTATATCCCCCTGTAGTAACTTTATTGTAATACTTAGCTAAAGTGGCATCATACCATGATTCTGCACCCATATAAATTGCATTATTTGCAGTAGATTGTTTTATAGAATCACCTATAGCTGTAACTGAAGTATAAGCCCAACCACTATTCTTAGCCCAACTAGTAGAAGTGTTTGAGGTTACATTCTTTAAATCATGTTTTGAAGCTTTTGCCCCAACTAATACCTTGACTTTATCACCGTTGGGTACAACCTTATCATTAGCAGGAGTACCATTACCCATAGATTCATCAGGAGATATTGAAGATTTTAGTCTGTATATACCTTTAATCTCTGTAGCTCTTCCTGTTACTTCAGATGCATTTGTCCTATTAACACATATTTCTGGTGATATAAATAAGAAATATTCATTAGCATTCTGACTACTAAAGTCAAAAGCATGTGCATATTTATTATTTTGTGATACCATCCCATGAGAAGTAGAATAAGTAAGATATGGAAAAGCAGTTAATTGATTTGTATTATCATAATTACAAACACAACTAACAGCTCCTTGCATCAATATTGTCCTATCTGAAATAGTTCTTTCACATCTTACAATCTCATAACCAGTAATCTTCTTACTTTGGATTAAATCGCTTGGTATATTAACTGTGAATTGCACACCTAACGGGTGTGTAACTACTTCTAGGCTATTAGTGGTATTACCACCAATGTCTACTCGCATACCTGAAGTAAAGATGTTATAACCGGGTGCACTAGCTTTAGGCATTCTTATATCTGCGATCCAGTGTGCAGAAGATACTACATTTTCTTCATTGTGGAATACAATAGCAAAACGATATATTTCATCTCTCATATAACTCCTTGCCATTGATTCTACTTCACTATTACTATAGTTTAACACTTTAGCAGTAGCATCAGCAAAAGACAAAGACCCTGCATCTGACCAGGAACCATCTTCCTCAATGTTATATAAATCTAGAGTAGATGTAGAGCGTGCTTTAGAGTTTAATGAGAAAGAATCTTCAGCATAACCTGTCCTAGATGTAGGTGCATCACTTTCAATTAGATTGGTTTTTATAAACCTATATGAAATATTTTTACCTATACCACCATATACATATTTACCTGTAGCATCTGGAGCATATAAATACTGACTATTATCATCATAATTTGCAGGACAAATACAGTCGTGATTAGTTGGTATATCTTTAGTACTTATTTCTGAAGTAGAAAATGTTATAGAATCCTGTCCAGATGTAGAAGTTAATAATATTTGACCATTCTTATTGCATCTGTATGCTCTAGCATCAAATTCATCATCACTAATATCCCAAGTCTGTTCAGTGATATTAGCAGCAAATAACATGTTATCTTTAGATTCTATTACTTTGGGAGTAAATATATAAGTACTTAAACCATTGAATTCTTCTAGAGTAAGCTCATCGATAACTGAACCACCTTTATCTTCATAGACTAAAGTATTATTTGAAATACTTATTTCATCTATCACTGTGATAACGGGTTCTGCAGTATTACTAGAGTAATATATAGAAATTATTCTAGCTCTACTAAAAGAGTTAGTATCAACAGTAGTCTGTAGTTTAATGGACCTATTAGTAGTTTCTTCTTTAGAACTACCATAGATATCTTGGCTGTTAGTATTTTCTAAACTTCTAGATACTGTAATAATTGGAGATAAAACAGATATAGACGTTTCAGATGTTCTGGGATTAAATAGTTGATAGCAATATTGATACTTACCGGCTTTCAATCCACCTGTACCTAAACCTTTAAAGAATAAAGGTGGTAATTGACTCTTTGGTGATATATTTAAAGAGTCTACATTAAGATTAGGATGAGTTGTGGCTACATTTAATACTCTAATCTGATGTACCCCATCACACCAGTATATCTTAACTAAATCATCAGATTCCCATTTACAAACACTACTAACAGCATAATGACCATCTATAATAGGAATATCCAATGCTACATTGGACGCTACTGTAGTCACTATAGGTTCAGTTTCAGATGCACCAAAATCGTATCTATAGATATTGAAGTTACTACCTTTCTTAGTAAACACAATTGCCCAATCCCTAATTGTATTTGTATGGACTATTGTTTCACCATTCAAAGTCAATGTAGGATTGAGCTTACGCACACCTTCAATATTCTGCATTACTCCAGTAGAACTATTATCATTGGCAATAATACGTATGTTTTCTGCCCATTGATATTGTCCTGAATCTATAACTGAATAGTCTAGATCACAGTTCATTCCCTTCTGAAAAGTATTTGTTTGTCTTTGTGCATTCATTATGTAGTAGCATTATAAATTATTTGACGTTCCCCAGTATGACTATAAAAAGAATTATGGTCTCTAAATTCAGGTACAATTTTATTCCAATTGTTTTTTATAGATTCTAGACCATCTTCATTAGGCATTAATGCTTCCGCATATGCTTGATTCCTATAGAAGTTCCAAGATCTACGAATATCATAATATACTTCCCTATTCATTCTGCCATTAAGATACTCTGGGTATTTCATTTTCATTGTAACATACCAGTAAATAGCTTCTTTATAAGACATTAAGTCTGGTATCAACGGATAACTTTCTTCATCAGTAGGTATAGCGCTGTATGATAATTTTAAATAACCATTTGGTACATTGGTCATTATAAAACCTGGTTTCACGGTATATTGAAAACCTAAACTAGGATTTGTGGAGCTTATAGAATTTAAACTGTGAATATCATAAGTATGCAAATTAATTAAATTTGATAAGATAGTTCTAAGATTTTGATTACTATTAATCATTTCAATAGCTTCAGTCTTATCAATATTTCCGTACATATCAACCACCAGATTCACCAAAGTATCATTCTGAATGATCATTTCCGGAGTAAGACATTCACAGTTTTTATTTTCACAGCAATTGTCACCACATCCCCAAACAGCAAATGATCCTGTTGCTTTCCTCATAGGAAACCAAGGACCATTGCAATTAAATGAGTATGCCACTTGATGCAATTGATGTAGATCACAAGGCAGTGGAGCTTGATGACAATTGATCTTTACTGCGGGAACTCCCTCAACACCGGTAACTTTAGGTATAAATTGAGTAATAGCACCTATTTGTTCAATAGCTTCTCCACACCATTCTGTGATATCACTAATCTTAGTGTCATCTTCTTTGAGATCTAGGTCTGCTATGATCTTTGCTATTACAGTCTTTACAGATGTTAATTTTGTAATCATATTGTATAATTATAATTCGATGTAATCTCTTACATGATTCTTTAATATTTGTGCCAGACGTCTCTTATTATCCCTAGTCATAACTAACTGATATTTAGTTTTATTCTTAGTAAGCATATTCTGTTTATTGTGATAAAATCTATATTTAAAACCCCCAGTATGTTCGTTAAGATGGTAAATTACTTTGTTGTATTTTTTACTTTCAGCGTAATCTATCCTTAAACTCTTACCAGTATATTCTTTAGGTTTATGCTTTACTATGGATAATGTACCCATTCTACAAGGTAATCTGACTTCTTTTCCGTTTTCAATTATCTCGTCTCTTAAGTATCTAAAGTAATCTGAAACAATTTGTCTAAATACTTTATAAGAAACCTGATATAGTGGATTGTCTTCTACGTAATTACAATAACTATCATAGAAGTCAGCAATCGTATAAGCTTTTCTATTGTATTTAGTTTCTTGCATTCAGTTCGTTGTTAACGTCGTTTGTACTATTGTTCGTAGTGTCACTAGGGACTCGTAACATGATATTCAATTCTTTTTCAAATATCATTTGTTTAATCGTAGGTATCATATTTGCTGGCACTGGATACGGAGTATCATCTCTATCAAAACACTCACCAGCTTGGGTAGGATCTTCTAATATACCTTCTATTTTAACATATTCTAAGTGTTCAGGACCAAGTATATACAGATGATTGCCTTTTATATAAGCAATGTAATCACTGCAAGTATATTTTCTACTTACTTGATATTTAGCTTTTGTTTCTGTACCTAATTGAATTAAATCACCATTCATATCTTTTACAGCAACCAAACCTAAACCAAAATGTAAGTCAATAAAATTAGGTATCTCTTCATCTGATTTGTAGTTATAACCACCAGTACAATTACTTACTTTGGATATATGTAAAGGTCCAATAGTTTGTATATACTCTGGATTTATATCTCTACCCTTATCTAGATCCTGTTTAATTAAATATGCTCTATATTGATGTATCCATTGCTCTATCTGTATGCGGGATAGCTTTTCACTTTCGCTAACATCGCTGTCCCTCACAGTAAGTATGATATCATCAATTATTGTATTTAATGAATTAAATGTCATAATTAATTATTTTAAATAGTTTCTACATATAATCCAACAAGGGCTGATAAATCATGTGTAAGAGGTTGTTCACTATTTCTTGTACATTTGTATTTTATACCATTTTGGATATAGTATTTATCTTTAAATATTTCCATAGGTGGAATGTAAACAATAGGATCATCGATAGTTCCTTTATGATCTTCGTCTACTGTTTTCCACAAACTTGCAGTAGCCATAGAAGGTTTCCAGTTCTCTTGTGTAGTGTGTGCCTGGATACATTCCCAAAGAATATCATCAGATAAATATCTTTCTCCTACTTTAACAGTAATACCAGCAATCCATTCTGGATAACGATCTTTTACCTGTAAGGCTTCACTTGGAGTTAATTCATATGTATTTATATTCTTAGCTACTTCTTCATTAAAAACGTTTAAAGCCAATATGCGACTAAAATCTCTGTTAATTACAGGTTCTTCTCCTTCCGGATAAGTCCATTCGTCGCTTGATAAAAGGTTAATAAATTTCGGATCGCTAAACGAATATCTCGGAAAATCTTCGTCACTAAATGGTAACAGCATCTCTTCGTGCAGGATCACTTTGCTTTGATCTACACTTGTTCTCATCTCTGGCAAAATCTCAATTCCATGTGATTTTGCCCATACTAAATCTACTATTGCGTATCTCATCTATTTTTATTTCTTTTTATTATACAAATTGACAAATTCATTTACATCAAGATAGTCAATCCCGAAATTTTCTGCGGTTCTTTTATCACTATCAGAAAACTGTCCTTCAAGTCCACTTGCGTCACCTACCATAAGTGTAACAGATTTTATGTAATCAAAATCATCGCCTTCTGAAGTAGGGGTATAAAGACCGTATTTACGTTGAGCTTGTTCTTCCATTAATTTCCTGTATTGTTCATACCAAGACTTATAATCTAATACAGGACCTGCTACACTTATAAGCTTATCTGTATCTTCTACATGTGTTTCATAATGTTTCTTCATACTTATAAGTTATTTATTGTTATTGTTATTTGTTCTTTATTATCCATCGCCTTCTGAAGTAGGGGTATAAGCTTATTATAAGCTACAGTAGAATTAGATATCCAATCTTCTTTCATCCCATCCCAAGTACCTACCAGTATACATCCACTTGAATCTTTGGCGCTAGAATTGCCCGTATGGATACGTATACCTAAGAAGTGAGGTACATTAAGTATCTCAGGCATAATACGCTTAAAACGGTTAGAATAGCTTAATTTCACCTCATACGTACCAGCAGGTACAGCAGTATCCCCATACACCTTTTCCTTGCATTTACATGCAATTCCTTTAGGTGTATTAGGACATACTTCAGGTAATGGTCTTACTGGATCTTCAAGTGTATCGCATAGATAAGCACCATCCACATATAACTCCCCAATAGTATATTCATTAGTACGAAATATTCTATCTAATCTGAGTTCCATTAGATTATACTTTTAGTTACACTTGTTTTAAGTTTAGATCTAAAATCCAAGAAGTTTTCATATCTTGTTTTACACATTTCATCTTTGTTTAAACCTAACTTATATGCAAAATAATCATTAACCATTTTCAATTGTTGATTAACATCCCAATTATTAAGTAATACATCACGAATAATGGAATCATCATTGATATTAGATTCATTAATAATTACTTGTTCACATTCATAATATGTATTATCGTCCTTCTTTACTTCTTCAATATTATAATTAAAAGCGTAAGAATTATCATCTAACTTTTGAATCATTTCAGGACGTTCACTATAGCAAGATTTCATATGCATTATATCTTTTATGAAATATTATAATTATATAAGTACTTATAATATCTCTCATTAAACTTAATAATAATCTACTTTTAGATGTAACACTAATTAGTTTATTAGTAATTACATAAATTTCTTATCTAAGACATTTGATATAATATCTTTCTTAGGTGCAAATATTTCAGGTGTTGTTAGATTATGTTTCTTACAAACCCTTAATACTAACTTTTTACAAAAATTGATAGAATTACAAAACTTCAACCAACCAAAGTAAGAACATACTTTACGTCTAGCATATGAATTACTATACGTCTTATTGTATAACCTAGATAAACATTTACACATCCTATGTTTGATGCTTTTCCTAAGTAATGTATGAGTATGATAGAATTTATATCCTACAAAGTCTAATCCTCTTGAATCTAAAGGAAATACTTGATAGTTACTCTTTACTGTTAGTTTTAAATTGATATTTAAATATTCTATTATATCTTTGATTAAAGTGTGTAAACTCTCTTTATTTTTACTAAAGATTACTATATCATCAGCATATCTGAAATAGTATTTTATTTTCTTACATTCTTTAATCCAATGATCAAAGTAAGC
>ULXG01021056.1_pt1 | contig 35185 bp, 27 predicted proteins | sample 1961141 | NCBI WGS metagenome assembly ULXG01 (sample SAMEA4835834, study PRJEB28245) | human gut metagenome | biome: gut microbiome; material: fecal sample | place: Denmark | collected 2008 | reverse complement strand
AGGAAAGAGTGGATTGAACAGATCGTGGCTCAGGACGCTATGGAGCTACTGACCGATGACGCTATTCAGGAAATGGCTGACATGGCGATCTCCCAGACAGAGAAAGACTTGCGAGAGAACACCCGAATTCCTGAATTGTCTGAAAGGATGAAGGAAACTGAGAGTGGCATTGCTAATATCACAAAAGCCGTGGAGAAAGGTATTGCCTCTGACGCTCTCATGAACCGTCTGGTGGAATTGGAAAAGGAAAAGAAAAATCTTCTCCGGTTGATAGCCGAAGAAGAAAAGTATGTCTGTAAAATCGACAGAGATCAGATTGTCTATTGGCTCACCAAATTTAAGGATGGTAACATTGAGGACGAGAACTTTAAGAGAATTATCATTGACCTCATGGTGAACTCTGTCACGGTCTGGGACGAGCCTGACGGCTTCCGCATTACCACCGCATACAATCTAACCTCCTGCAAAAACAAGACTTTCCGAATATCCTCTTCCTCTGATCAGGGGTTCGGATTTGAGGGGTTAGAGTCCACCAGATGGACATTACACGAACACCTACTTTTTCAAAGGCGGCTTTGCCGTAAGGGTGTGGCTGTGATGTCAAAACAGAACCAGAGGGTCAAGGTGCGATGTGCCTTGGCCCTCTGGTTTTTTTGTATGCTTATGCCTTATTGGGATTCAGCACCCAATCATAATAGACAGCTTGTCGCAAGCAATGCGAGTGTTAATACACACTCACTTTTCCGCTTGTTGGGTACTATGCCCCAAACCCCACTGAACACAGAACTCATTCTGTGGCCGCGTGTTCTGCGAACACTTTTGAAGGGTACGCTAAAACGCCGCCCCCTTTGCAGGGATGTGACGAATCGTTACACCCTTATGAGGTGGCAATATACCATCCCATCCGGCGATATAAGTTTCCCCAAAAGGGGTTTTCCAAAATGGAAACCCCTTACTCGGGACGATAGCTGTGGTGTACTATCCCTCCAAAAGGGTGTTCAAATTTCGCACCCCTTTCCCCCGTAAAGGTACTGTGAAACAGGGACACCCCTGATTCCGACTGGTACGTCGCAAAACGCGACGCACCGAACATGAGCGGGTAGGCAAAACGCCTATCCATCTCAGATGTGAGAAATGCCCCCATGGAACAAACCGTTCCTCCTCATTACTGCGACAAAACGGGACGCCCCGAAATAGGGCGTCCCTTTGCATATTATCTTGGAATTTTACTTCACTCCTCACTTTTATCAGAATACTTCTTTTTCCATGCTTCCAATTCCTTCCGACCTTCTTCGCTGGCGTATAATTTCTGGATTTCAGGTGCGAGGAATCGGGCGAAGGAGTCAATGATGGACTGTGGCAGTTCGATCTCGTATGGATTTTGATGTTTTTCCTGGCTGGCCATAGTGTATTGCCCCAATAGCAAAACCTTTCCGGCTCAACTCAGTCCATCTCACACTCCTTCCCGGCGATACACAGCTGCCAAAGATTGTTCCCATACACAGAGGGGAAACAGATAATTTCAAAACCTGAGAAAATTCTCATAGAGCTCCTTTCCCATCCCTTCCCTTCCGGGGTTTTCACCGGAAAAGCCCGCACAAAATAGCTCGGATAGGAAGGGAATGAATCGAATTAAATTGGGGATATTTATCTTTTTCTTTTTATCTACCGTCTGGTTTTCACACTTCAAGAAAGCGGATTACCGTACTTGTCGAATTCATTATTCAGACTTCTGGCGTTCCGTAACCGGATTTCTTGAAGTCGGTGTTCGAAACCGCTTCATAGTGTTTTGGGTAGATACGGTTGGGTTTTCCACACCCCTGCTTTTTGATGGATACAATATCTGCATATTGCAGCTCCCGCAGTGTGTCCACTGCTTTTTGACGGCCACAGCGCAGCAGTTCGCACACCTCGTTGATGGGGTAATACAGATAAATTTTGCCATAATCGTCGGCCCATCCGTTTTTGCGGGACAAATCCGTTCGACGCAGGATCATCGCATACAACAGTTTGGCTTCGCTTGACAAGGAGCAAAAACTTGGTGCCTCAAACAGAAAGTTGGGCAGTCGTATAAAACTTTGGGCCGGTGGCTTCTGATGAATGTAAAAGGGTTTTGTTGCCATGACAGGTACCTCCATGCGGACAATTAGAACGTGATTTCTGAGCGATAAGGGGTATTGCTATTCACCTCCATGATTGCCAGGCTGGAAACCGAGCATATATCCGGCTTTTGGAAGCTCTATTTGTCCGTATTCGACCTCCGTTTCCTGTCACTTGCTGTTTTCTGACGGCGGTGTACCTTGCGGGCACAATCGGGACAATACTTGGCGCGGTTGGACTTTGCCAGGAACGGCGCACCACATTCTGCGCATCGCTTCAATCCTTTGGGACTGGTGATTTCAGCTTGTAAAGCCGGAGCACCCGGCAGAACCCAATCCCGGAACCAGGTGCAGCACAGAGAATAGGAGATGCTCTGTACACAGACACAAGGCTCACCATCATCCAGCGCAATACAATTGCCGCAGTCATAATTGCAGCAAGATTTTCGAATCAGCGCATTGGCTTTTCTCCTTTGCTTGGGTGTCATTTGAATCGACAAATTGTTTTTCCTCCCAGCTTTGTGGTTGCAGCTTGTGCAGATATTTTTCCATGCGCTTTCCTCCATTTCATGTAGAGAATTGATTTTGTGAGATTTATGGTTTATAATAAACATAAACCGTAAACTCTAATTGAATTATACCGCAGGAAGGTGCTTGAATCGGTATATCAACCATAAATTATTTTAGTTTCAAAAATGATTTGCTTATAAATTATAGTTTACAAATAGACAGGAGGATCAACTCATGCTGTATGACGAAGCAAGGATGGCGTTGACCAAAGAGCGGCTGGAAGATCTGCGCAAAGAAAAAAAGCTGTCCTTTGAACAGCTTTCCAAGCAGCTTGCGGAGCGTGGTGTCAACATCAGCCATACAAATCTCAAAAATTATGAAATCAACGATCCAGTCCATCCTCTGTATGGCCGCACCCGTAGTATGAGCATCGAGTATCTGACTGCTTTTGCGGATTTTTACGATGTGTCGGTGGAGTATCTACTGGGGCTGTCTAACTCCCGCAAAAAGGAATACCACGATATTTCTGAACAGTTAGGTCTGTGCGATAAGGCGATTGACGAGCTTATTCAGTGTAAAGAAAACTCCAGCAGTGAGGAAGGGCAACAACTATATGTTTCTCAAGATACGGCCATTCTTAATGATTTTCTAATTAGCGCAGAATTTAGGCGTGTGATGGAAAAAATTAAGAAAAGCCTTTTTGCATATTACATGTACCAGTTGTCCCAGGACGGCATCTCTGCACAAATACGGAAAGAAAGCATTCAAAAGATGGAAGAAGCTCAGAAAGTTTTGGATGCGTGCGGTTATTGTTCAGTGGAGTATGATCTGATTTCACAGGTCCACATGGAAAACGCTATAGGCATCTTGAATACCTATCTGCGTGAATTGCCGAAACAGCTCTATCAAACACATGTACAGAAAGCAAAAGATAGGCAGTAATGATATACTGAAACACCGGATAGGGCACTAATAACAATAGATCGGAGAACACCTTTATGAATAAACAACAGCTGGCAAATAAAATCTGGGAATCCGCCAACAGAATGCGTTCCAAGATTGAAGCAAATGAATATAAGGACTATATTTTGGGATTTATCTTTTATAAATTCCTGTCCGACAAAGAAGTTGAATTTCTGAAAAAAGACGGTTATGAAGATGATGATATCAAAGAGAATGCCCACGAAAATAATGAGCCTCTTGTGGACTATTGTCAGCAGCATCTCGGGTATTTTATCGCCTACGATAACCTCTTTTCTACCTGGCTGGCAAAGGGCAGCAGTTTCACCGTGGACAATGTGAGAACCGCGCTTTCTGCTTTTAACCGTCTGATCAGCGAAACACAGAAAAAAGTATTCAGCAAAATCTTTAACACGCTGGAAACCGGCCTGAGCAAACTGGGCGACAGCACCAGCAGCCAGACCAAGTCCATCAGCGAACTGATTCAGCTGATCAAAGATATCCCTACCGATGGCAAACAGGACTATGATGTTCTGGGCTTTATTTATGAATACCTGATCAGTAACTTTGCGGCCAATGCTGGCAAAAAGGCTGGTGAGTTTTATACCCCCCACGAAGTATCTCAGCTTATGTCTGAAATCGTTGCTCACCATCTGAGAGACCGGGAGAAAATTGAAATCTACGATCCTACCAGCGGTTCTGGGTCCCTGCTTATTACCATCGGTAAGAGCGTTGCAAAGTACACTAAGAGCAAAGATGATATCATGTACTATGCGCAGGAGTTGAAGGAAAACACCTATAACCTGACACGTATGAACCTTGTCATGCGGGGCATCAAGCCAGATAACATCTTTACTCGCTGCGGCGATACCCTAGAACAGGACTGGCCCATGTATGACGATGTGACCCAGGAATATAATCCCCTGTATCTGGATGCTGTTGTCTCCAATCCTCCCTACTCCCAGCGCTGGGACCCGAAGCATAAGGACACAGATCCCCGTTATCGTTATGGCATTGCGCCTAAAGGCAAGGCGGACTATGCGTTCCTGCTCCATGACCTGTACCACTTGAAGCCAGAGGGAATTATGACCATTGTTCTGCCTCATGGTGTTCTGTTCCGTGGTGATGCGCTGGGTGGGCCGGATGGTCAGGGTGAAGGAGAAGGCAAAATTCGCCGCAATCTGATTGAGAACAACAACATTGAGGCGATTATCGGCCTGCCTGCCAACATTTTCTTTGGCACAGGTATTCCCACTATCATTATGGTGCTGCGTCAGAAGCGAGAAGAATCCGATGTTCTGTTTATTGACGCTTCCAAGGGGTTTACCAAGGTTGGTAAGACCAATAAGCTGATGGCGTCCGATATCAAGCGAATTGTGGATGCGGTTGCCACCCGTCCCGAGAAGATTGAAAAGTTTGCCCAGCTGGTTTCCAAAGAGGAAATCCGGCGCAATGGCTATAACCTGAATATTCCCCGCTACATTGATTCCTCTGAAGCCCCGGAAACATGGGATATTTATGCCACCATGTTCGGGGGCATCCCTAACCACGAAATTGACTTTATGGCTTCCTATTGGTCCGCATTTCCGCAGCTGCGAGGAAGCTTGTTCGCGTCGGATGAAACGCCCTATTCGCAATTAGCTGTCCAAAATGTCAAGGAGGCTATTGAAGGAAACACCGATGTTCAGGCATTTGTTGCCGCTCACCAGGCTGCGTTCGCTGATTTTGACGCATATCTGAACGGCGAACTGATTGAAAAAATGATGGAGCTGAATATCTCTCAAACGGAGGATACCATCACACAAAATATTTTTGGCCGCATTGCGCCGCTGCCCCTGCTGGACAAATATCAGGCGTATCAGCTGCTGGACGATCAATGGGCAGGTATCGCCACCGATCTTGAAATTGTCCAAACCGAAGGATTTGCAGCCGCTAAGCAGGTTGACCCCAACATGGTCATCAAGAAAAAAGGCGACAAGGAAGAAGAGGTACAGAATGGCTGGGTAGGCCATGTGATCCCCTTTGAACTGGTGCAGACTACACTGCTGAGAAAAGATTACGACGCACTCAAAACCAAAGAAGCTCGGCTGGATGAAATTGCGGCAGAACTGACCGAGATTATTGACTCCATCGACGAGGGCGACCGCGGCGAATTCCTCAACGATGACAATACCGCTTTTGTGGCCAAGGAGTTTGCGGCAAAGCTGGCGGAAATTTATGGGGATGTTTCGTCCCCGGAGCTGGACGGCTTGCAGGGCTATCTGGAGCTGCTGGACGCGAAGGCCGGAAAAGCGGAAAAGATTTACTACATCCATACCCATCCGGAAGTCAACTGGGTCAATGTGGAGGGAAATGCGCCCTATACAAAAGGAAAGGTTTTGGCGTATGTCAAGGCACTGTGGGCGGCGTATACCTTCCCGGAGGATTCCTTTGAGGCGAAAATGGTACAGGCCGAAAAGCTAATGGTAGAGGAAAAAACGGTTAAGAGCGAGGTAAAGAAAGACGAGGAAGCCCTGCACCTGAAAACCAAAGAGACCATTGAAGGACTGAGCGATGAGCAAGTCCTGGATTTGCTGCGTCTGAAATGGATTGCGCCCCTATGCGCTTCTTTGCGGGCTATGCCGGAGGCTATCATTGCTGGACTAGAAAAGGCTGTGCAGGCACTGGCGGATAAGTATGCCGTGACCTATGTAGAGCTGGATGAACAGATCAAGGCATCGGAAACGACGCTTGCCGATATGATTGATGAGCTCACAGGCAGCGAATTTGATATGAAAGGACTGAGCGAGTTCCGGTCGCTGCTGAAGGGTGAATAAAATGAATGAAACCAAAAAGCCTGCAATCCGATTTCAGGGGTTTTCGGACGGGTGGAAACAGAACAGAGTGGGAGAATTGATTGAGGATTATACAGAAAAAACGGTGGTGCAAAATCAATATCCTGTGTTGACATCCTCTCAGCAGCAAGGAATTGTCAGGCAAGAAGAATATTTCGCAGATCGTCAGGTTACTACAAATGACAATGTTGGGTATTTTGTTTTGCCGTTCGGATATTTTACATATAGAAGTCGAAGCGATACGGACGTTTTTGTGTTCAATCGAAATAACTTGATTGACAAAGGAATTATCAGCTATTACTATCCGGTTTTTGCGCCGAAGAGTTGTGACTCTAATTTTCTTCTCCGAAGATTAAATTATGGAATCAAAAAGCAACTCTCTATGGCTGCGGAAGGAACCGGACAAAAAGTCCTGGCTCATAGCAAATTCAAAGATATGGTTGTTGATGTGCCGGATGAAGAAGAACAGATTAAGATAGGGGCTATCTTTGAATATGTTGATAGCCTTATCGCACAGCACCAATCAAAACTTGAAAAATACCAAGCCGTCAAAGTATCTATGCTGGAAAAGTTATTTCCGAAAGATGGTGCAGATGTGCCAGAAATTCGTTTTAAAGGATTTAGCGAAGCGTGGAAACGCAGGTACGCATCAGAAATTTTTACATCACATACAGATAAAGGGCATCCAGAGCTTCCTGTTTTGTCCGCCACCCAAGATATTGGTATGGTAATTCGCGATGCAATAGGAAAAAGTGTTTTTCACGATACAGCAAATGAAAAAGGGTATAAAAGAGTGATGCCAGGCCAATTCGTAATTCATTTAAGAAGCTTTCAAGGTGGTTTTGCGCACTCCGCTATTGAGGGCATCACCTCTCCCACTTATACGGTTTTTGGTTTTACTGAGCCTGAAAAACATGATGATTACTACTGGAAATATGTTTTTAGCTCAAAACAGTTTATTAAACGCTTAGAAACAGTTACATACGGCATTAGAGACGGACGAAGCATAAGTTATGAAGAATTTTTGACATTGGACTTTTTATTTCCGCAAAAGAAAGAACAAATAAAAATTAGTACATACTTACGCAATCTGGATTTGCTTATTTCTTTGCGTCAACAAGAACTCGACAAACTCAAATCCATCAAAAAAGCTTTACTGGAAAAAATGTTTGTCTAATACAGGAGGCTGCTATGGCATTTGAAAATGAAGCTGCCTTTGAAGCAGCACTGATCAATTTACTGACAGAAAAATATGGCTGGGAACCGGAAATCCTGCGGTACAAAACCGAAGAAGAGCTGATCCAGAATTGGAAGCAGATTCTTTTTGAGAATAACCGGGATATTGACCGTTTGAACGATGTTCCGTTGACCGATGGCGAAATGCGACAGATTCTGGACCAGATTACCCGACTGCGCACGCCACTGAAGCTGAATGGCTTTATCAACGGTAAAACGGTGGCAATCAAGCGGGATAACCCTGCCGACACGCTGCATTTTGGCAAAGAGGTCAGCCTGAAAATTTATGACCAGCGGGAGATTGCCGCCGGACAAAGCCGCTACCAGATTGCCCAGCAACCCGTGTTCAAGGCGAGAAGTGCAGTTTTGCCAAATCGCCGGGGCGATTTTATGCTGCTGATTAACGGTATGCCCTTGATTCACTGCGAGCTAAAGCGCAGCGGCGTGGATGTGAGCCAGGCATATAATCAGATCGAAAAATATGCCCATGAGGGGGTATTCTCCGGTCTGTTCTCCTTGGTGCAGATTTTCATTGCCATGCAGCCGGATGAGACTGTTTATTTTGCTAATCCGGGCCCGGACGGAGTGTTTAACAAGGATGTCTACTTCCATTGGGCTGATGCCAATAATGAGCCGCTGAACAACTGGAAGGACATTGCGCAATATCTGCTCTCCATCCCTATGGCGCACCAGTTGATTGGTTTTTATACAGTTGCCGATGATACCGATGGTATTTTGAAAGTCATGCGTAGCTACCAGTACTATGCGGCTTCCCGCATTACTGGTCGTGTTGCCATGCGGCGTTGGGCGGATAAAGATCAGTATGGCGGCTATATCTGGCACACTACTGGTTCCGGTAAAACCTTGACCAGCTTTAAATCAGCTCAACTGATTGCCGGATCAAGGGACGCCGATAAGGTAGTGTTCCTGATGGACCGTGTGGAGCTGGGGACCCAGTCACTGATGGATTACCGTGGTTTTGCCGACGATGCGGGTTCTGTACAGGACACAGAAGATACAAATGTTTTGGTTTCAAAACTGAAAAGTGACGATCCGGCCAATACGTTGATCGTCACTTCTATTCAGAAGATGAGCCGCATTGAGGAAAACAGCAGCTATAATGCCCACGATATTGAACTGATTCGGGATAAGCGGATTGTTTTCATCATTGATGAAGCACACCGGGACGTATTCGGGGAAATGCTGCGTACAATCAAAGAAACCTTCCCCAATGCCATGTTCTTCGGGTTTACGGGAACACCAATTCATGAAGAGAACCAGAAGAAAATGAGCACCACCTCGGATGTGTTCGGAAACGAACTTCACCGGTACAGCATTGCAGACGGAATCCGGGACAAAAATGTTCTGGGGTTTGACCCCTATATGGTGCCTACCTATAAGGACCGTGATTTACGCAAGGCTGTTGCTTTGGAAAAAGCCAAAGCACCTACTGAAGCCGCAGCCATGAGCGACCCCAAAATGAAAAAAGCCTATCTGCACTATATGGATCATACAAGCGTGCCTATGGCTGGTGTCGTTCAAGCAGACGGAACCTACCTGAAGGGCATTGAAGATTATTTGCCCAACTCCCAATATGAGCGGGAAGAACATCAGCGTGCAGTAGTAACCGATATTCTGGACAACTGGGTTACGCTCAGCCACGGAAGTAAGTTTCATGCGATTTTTGCAACCAGCAGTATCCCGGAGGCGATCCAATATTATAGGCTATTCAAGGAAATAGGCAGTTTGAAAGTGACGGCACTGTTTGACCCAAGCATTGATAACAATGGTGGGGCGATCTTCAAGGAAGAATCGTTGATCGAGATTCTGGAAGATTACAATGCTCGCTACGACATGAAGTTTAAGCTGGCCACCTATAGAACGTTCAAGAAAGATGTTTCCTATCGCCTGGCACACAAGGAGCAGTATAAGTCTGTGGAGAGGACCCCGGACCAGCAGATTGATTTGCTGATTGTTGTGGATCAGATGCTGACCGGGTTTGACTCCAAATGGATCAACACCCTTTATCTGGATAAGATTTTGGTCTATGAAAAACTGATTCAGGCATTCTCCCGCACCAACCGCCTTTTTGGGCCAGAGAAACCCTTTGGCACGATTCGTTATTACCGGAAACCTTATACAATGCGTCGGAATATCGACGAAGCGTTCAAACTGTATTCTGGTGACAAACCTCTTGGCCTATTTGCGGATAAGCTGGAGTATAACCTGGGCAAGCTGAATGAGCTGTATGATGAAATCGAAGCGATTTTCCGCTCGGCAGGAGTGGGAAATTTTGAAAAATTGCCGAAAGATCACACAGAGCGCGGACAGTTTGCCAAGCTTTTCAAGCGTTTTAATAACTACCTGGAAGCAGCTAAAATTCAGGGCTTCACTTGGAATAAACTGTCCTATGAAATAAAGGCGGAAACGGGTAAAAACACTGTTGAGCTTCATCTGGATGAGACTACTTACCTGATTCTTGCACTTCGCTATAAGGAACTGTTTTCCGGCGAGGAAACAGGCTTGGGTGGTGATGATGTTCCCTATGAAATTGATTCTTACCTGACCGAGATCAACACCGGCGTTATTGATGCCAATTACATGAACTCCAGATTCAGCAAATACCTCAAGGCGCTGCAGGATGGAACTGAAACAGCGGCGGTGCTGGATGAACTGCATAAGTCCTTTGCAACTCTTACCCAGGAAGAGCAGAAATATGCAAATATTTTCCTGCACGATGTGCAGAACGGCGATGTTGTAGTTGATGAAGGGAAAACGTTGCGCGATTACATCACAGAGTATATGACCAGTGCGAAGAATGACCAGATTCACCGTTTTGCCGAGGCTCTTGGAGCAGATGAAACAATGCTGCGGGATTTCATGCAGTTGAGGGTTACAGAAGCAAATATTAACGAGTTTGGCCGATTCGACAAACTGAAAGCAACAGTCAACCGGGACAGTGCAAAGGTATTTCTGGAAACCCTTGAGGGAGCTGCCATCAAACCTTTTCAAATCAACATGAAGGTCGATCAGATCTTGAGAAAATTTATCCTTGAGGGCGGGATTGACATAGCTTAAATAAAAGGGGTGGTGATATGGAAGATAGGCGACAAAGAGACGAGAATAACACCGCTGTAAAGCTTCGATTTTATTTTATGTCATTATGGCTCTTGTTTGTTTTAATTTTTCTATTAACCGTTGATATCCCAATCTGTTTTTCTAAAGATGCGCACTTCATAGGTTTTGGTCCGTTGCTGAAAAGAAATTGGCTTGCTTTCACTTCTTTGTTCTTGGCGATTCTTGGATGGCTCGTCGCATCTTTTGAGAAGCATAGGTGGGCAGGAGTACATAATCCTCCGCATAGGATTAAAGCTATAAAAAACGAAAATTATGAATATTTGACTTTCCTTACGACCTATATCATTCCGCTAGTTTGTATCGACTTAACTGAGGTCCGATATGTGATCGTGCTTGTAGTCCTGCTGGTTTTAATTGGTTTTATCTTTGTCAAAATGGATTTATATTGTGGCAATCCCACTCTTGCTCTCATGGGATATAAATTATATCGTGTTGAAATAGAGGGAGTAAATGCTCCTGACGGCCTTATAGTAATATCAACAGATCGATTATCCAAAGGATCGTTTATCAAGTGGGTTTCTATAGATAAACACGTATGGATATCAAAGGAGATAGAGAATGACACAAGATGAATTAAAAAATGCGGTGTCCACTGTGTTGGAACAACCGCACTCTACACAACTGTATTTAATTCTCAAAGTGAATGATGAACTCGTTTTGAGATTGGCAGACATAGAAGATGATAACACAGCACCGGAAATTCAACACATGTTTGTAGAGTTTTTGGAAACTACTATTGTCTCTAATGAAGATATGGTTGTCCGCAACCTTTCTGTTGCAGATGAATCCACGAATGCAGTTTACGAATATGATTATGATAGTTATCCGGAAGAACTGAATTTATTTAAACAATTCAATATTGAAGAAGCGGTAAACATAGATCATTTTAATTTTAACACGGATGATCTTAATCATTTGTTTGGATACATAGTTTATATTGGAAACATGGAAAGTGGTATTGTCCTCTTCAAAAAACACTATCCAATCTCTTTGATAAAACGAGAAAGTTTCTTACTGGGAGCAATTAAAAGCAGTGAACGTTTTGAAAAGCTGCCTGGAGAAGATATCATACGATTGAACAATGATGCGCAACTTTTGCGAGTAGGCGACGCTATCTTTGTGCTCAATTTAAAAATGTTGGAACGCAATATGGGCTTTTCAGCTCTCATACAGCGAGCAGCTGCTGAAACTGTTGATGCAATTGAAGAATTGGACATACTCGATGACATTGAGGTGTTAAGGGATACACTTGATGATACATCATTTGCACGTAAGCTCTCCAAAGTAAAAAATGCGTCGCCTATTTTCAAACTAGGAATATCAAAAGAAGCGATTGTTGACTTTACAAAAAATACGCCAGAGCTTGCAGGAAAGTTTAAATATAGTGAAGATGGAATGCAAATCAGGTTGGACACCAAGAAATCTAAAATTGCTTTTCTTAAATTGCTAAATGATGCCTTTTTGCACTCTGAATTAACTCAACAGTGGTATGATGCGTCTGCAAAAGACAATATTACTCAAGGGGCTGGATAATCCACGAATTTTTAGCATAGTTCTCAAGGGAAAAGCGTTCGCAGAACGCGCAGCCGCAGAATGAAATTCTGCGTTCAAAGGGGGTTGGGGGCGCTGCCCTCAACAAGCAGTTTGTGGCTGTGGATAGCCACAAGCATTGCTTGCGCCTATATGTTTGGATTCTGGGACAGTATCGCACATATCCGTGCTTCTTTCTGGTTTAACCCCCATGCTGTTATGTTAATATAGGGTTGAACATTACCCTATTATCTGATATAATGAGATTGACTGATAGGGGGTGTATCTCTTGAAAGAAGTGGCAGAAAAATTGCGGTCTCTGCGGGAAAGTGTCAAACTGTCCCAGGTAAAGATGGCTGAAATTGTCGGTGTCAAACAGTCTAGCCTGAATCGCTATGAGCTGAATCAGGCTTCGCCGACATTTGAAACACTTACCCAATATGCGGATTACTTCGATGTATCTATGGACTATATCTTCGGACGCACGGATAATCCTCAGGGCAAGCTGTATGAGTACAAGCCAAAAATCCAGCAGAGTGATCCCCAGATGCAGAAGTTTGTGGAGATGTGTTTTGACCCCACATCCCCCATGAATGCACGGCTCAAGGAAACGCTGCTGCAAATGCTTGGGGAGGCGGAACAATGAATGTTGTCATCTATGCTCGATACTCCAGCCACAGCCAGACCGAGCAGTCTATAGAGGGACAGCTCCACACCTGCTATGAGTATGCCAGAAACAATGGCTATCTCGTTGTTGGAGAATATATTGACCGCGCCCAGAGCGGAACCACCGATAGCCGTGCCGAGTTCCAGAGGATGATTGCTGACAGCGATAAACACACCTTTGAGGGCGTTCTTGTGTATCAGCTTGACCGCTTTGCCCGCAACCGCTATGACAGCGCCATCAATAAGGCCAAGCTGAAAAAGAACGGCGTGCGAGTGATCTCCGCCCGGGAGAATATCAGCGATGACGCCAGCGGTATTCTGGTGGAAGGTGTTCTGGAAAGTATGGCGGAATACTACTCAGCAGAACTTTCCCAAAAGATTCGCCGGGGTATGGGCATCAATGCTGAGAAGTGCTTGAGCAACGGCAGCAATCCGGGACTTGGCTACCGTGTGGATGAAGAACGACGGTTTCATATTGATCCGGAGGGTGCTGCGGTCGTCCGGGAAATTTTTGAACAGTATGCCAGCGGAAAGACCGTGACTGAGATTATCCAGTCCCTCAACGCCAGACAAATCAAAACCTCCCAGGGAAAAGCGTTCAATAAAAACAGCCTGCATCGTCTGCTGCGGAACCGTCGGTATATCGGCTACTACATCTACAAAGGGGTGGAGACCCCCAACGGGATGCCCCGGATTTTGGAGGACGAGCTTTTTGAACGGGTGCAGCATATTCTGGACCGCAACAAAAAAGCGCCTGCCCGTGCAAGAGGTCGGGAGGAGTATCTGCTTACCACCAAGCTGTTCTGTGGTTACTGCCGTGAGATGATGACCGGCTATGGCGGCACAGGGAAATCCGGCAAGGCGTACCACTATTATGCCTGCAATAATTTCAAACGGCGCAAATGCAAAAAGAAGGTTATTAGCAAAGAAAAGATAGAAAACCGTGTGGTGCTGGAATGCCGCAAGCTGCTGACAGACAACAATATCGAGCATATCGCAGCCTCAGTAGCCGCAGTTTGTGAGTCTGACCGGAACACAGTTTCCATCAAGCGCATCAAAACTGCTATTCAGGAAGCTGACACCGCCATTGAAAATCTCTGGAAAGCTCTGGAGAAAGGGCAAGCTGCTGACATGATTACCGAGCGGATTGAGAAGCGCCAGAAAGAAAAAGAAGAACTGCAAGCGCAGTTGGCCATTGAGATGAACAAACAGGTCAGGCTGAGTGCACCCGACATCAGAGCATACCTCTATGCTCTCAAACATTGCGATAAGAACGATGAGAATACGAAACGAGGAATTATCAATATCTTCCTTCGGGCTGTCTATTTGTTCGATGAGACTTTCACCTTGATTCTGAACGGTAGCGATAAGCCGATTGTTATTGATGACATCCTGCTGGACGAAATCGAGGAGGGCCTGGACGACGACCTGGCCAACCATAATTTATGTTCGCCGTTGGTTGCAGACGCTCCACCAGTCGAGAGCCTCGACGCGCAAGTCGCGTTCGGGGCTTTTCTTTTTATATGGCTCGGTGTTCGCGTTTATAGCGGGCATCTATTTTGTCGATGTTTCCCATCAGGCTGAGCCTGGACGCACTTCGCGTTCCGGGCTCAGCTTTTTGTTTTGCCTTTTCACTCACATTTGCAGCAGGCATCTATCTTGTCAGCATTTCCCAGATGGGTATTATATGAACGCCTACTTTTTCAAAGGCGGCTTTGCCGTAAGGGTGTGGCTGTGATGTCAAAACAGAAAGCCCGAGGGATAAAGTACTTAGTACCTTGCCCCTCGGGCTTTATTTCTTTGGAAGCTAAATCTAATATCATATTCAGTAGAAATAAAACTATACATTCTTGTTTTATGGACTGTCTTGTCTTATAATATAACAAAATGATGTGATTCAATAGAATATGCAAAAAAACGGAACTTTAGAAGTAAACTAGAAAGCTGTTTGATTTACAATCTCTCAGATTATTGAGGGGTTGTTCAAAGTACAAGTTGCGGGGAGGCAGTTCATGAAAACGAATGACAGACCGCTTACCGATTTAATGAAAGCTGTGGACACTGGCGCAGCACAGTTACCTGATTTTCAGAGGGGCTGGGTGTGGGATGATGGCCGCATTAAGGCATTAATCCTCAGCGTGATCCATAACTTTCCGGTGGGTGCAGCGATGTTTCTGGAATACGGAAATGAAAGCATCCATTTCAAGCATAAACTGATTGAAGGCTCAGTTGCCGACCCTAACGCCGAGCCGGATGAGCTTATCCTTGACGGGCAGCAAAGATTGACGTCTCTTTACAATGCCCTGTACAGTAAGAATCCCGTCCATACAAAAACAGACAAGGGTAAAGAGATAGACAGATATTATTATCTGAACATTGAAAAGGCGCTTGATCCAAGTTCCGATGATGAAGATATTATAATCTCGGTTCCTGCAACGAGACAGGTTACATCTGATTTTGGCAGGAAGATCGAAATAGACCTCTCAACCAGGCAGAATGAATTCAGCCTGAAGATGTTTCCCCTTAATATCATCCTGAATTCCGGTGAGGAGCAGAGATGGCAAAATGAATATTATGCCTATTACAACTATGATCCGGCGACTATCCAGCAGTTCACGGAACTTTTCTCTAAAATAATCATGCCGACACAAAAGTACGCTATGCCGGTTATTCTGCTAGACAAAGAAACTCCGAAAGAGGCAGTGTGTCAGGTTTTTGAAAATGTGAATACCGGCGGCGTTTCTTTGACGGTTTTTGAGCTTGTCACCGCAATTTTTGCCATGGACGATTTCCTGCTGCGTAAGGATTGGAAAGACCGCAAGGAAAAATATTTCTCAGGGGATTTGCTGGATATTGTAACAGCTACAGACTTTCTAACCGCTCTTACGCTTCTCTCTTCGTTCAAAGCAGGTGGAACGGTGAGTTGCAAGAAAAAAGACGTACTAGCTTTAAAGCTGACATCATATAAAAAGTATGCAGACGACCTTTGTGTAGGATTTTCTGTTGCAGATAAGCTACTGCAGGAGGAACGGATATTCTCAAGTCGTGACCTTCCATACAGCACACAGCTGATTCCTCTTGCGGCCATTTGCACTGTTTTGATGGATGGGAACAAGATTAACACTACCACTGTCAAAAATATGGTAAAGCAATGGTATTGGTGCGGCGTTTTCGGTGAGTTGTACGGCTCGGCAAACGAGACAAGGTATGCCAATGATATATCGCAAGTCATCAAGTGGATTACAGATGGCGGCGATTTCCCAAAGACGATCACAGATTTCTTCTTCAACCCGACGCGCCTACTCAGTTTGCAATCCAGACAGTCGGCGGCGTATAAGGGTATTATGGCGCTGATTCTTAAGAACCACGCCCGCGATTTCATTTCCGGTGCGGAGATGGACTTCTCAACATACTCAAACGAGAAAATCGATATTCATCACATCTTTCCGAAGGATTACTGCATCGGACAAGGGTATGACAAGAGCAAATGGAATAGTATTGTGAATAAGACACCGATTTCCGCAAGCAGCAATCGTGAAATAGGCGGTGTTGCGCCGTCCACCTATCTTGGAAAGCTTGAAAAGAAAGGTTCTGTATTACCGTCCGATTTGGACAGCTATGTGGAGACACACTGGATCGACCACAATTTGCTAAGAAATAATGAGTTTCAAGATTTTATCATTGACCGTGCTAAGAAACTGTTATGTGCAATTGAAGCGGCTACTGGCAGAACAATATCTGGAAGGAATTCCGATGAAGTGCAACAGATGTTTGGAGCACTATTGAATTAAACCTATTTGTTAGGGGTTGTAACCCATCCCCATTGAACACAGAATCACATTCTGTGGCTTCGCGTCCTCTGGACTCTTTTGAAGGTATTCCAAAACACAGCCCCCTTTTCTAGCAGTATAGGGTGTAACGAAAAGTGACACCCTTGCCCGTTTAAAGGTATCGTGAAACACGACATCCTTTCGGATCATGGAGCAGGTACGTCGCAAAACGCAGCGCACCCAATATGAACGGGCAGGCAAAACGCCCACTCATCCCCAAATGAGAGGAACATCCCTACGAAACAAAGCTTTCCTCCCTATTATTGCGACAAAAAAGGATGCCCCTATCGGGGCATCCTTTCGCATATCATCTTTGAATTTTACTGCACTCCTTACTTTTATCAGAATACTTCTTTTTCTATTCTTCCAGTTCCTTCTGTCCCTGTTCGCTTGCATAGAATTTCTGGATTTCAGGTACAAGGAATCAATGACGGACTGCGGCAGTTCAATCTCGTACCGCCTTTGTAGAGCCTCTTGGTTGGTATGATATGTATCCCCTCTCATATTCAATTTTCAAGATGCAAAATTTCTTTCTATGGTTTCGTCCGGCAGCATTTACCGCTGATGGATGTTACGCAAGAAAGGTCGTAACGGCATGTTTGGCAAGCGTTACCGTTGGAAAGGGAATGTGGTCAATCCAAATGGAACTGAAAGATGGCCGCCACCAATTTGCTTTCCAGCCGCTGGTTATAGATTGTAGTCGAGGTGGAACCGGCAGATGCCCAAGGAATCAAAGCGTGTCCACATAGACAACTGGGCCATGTAGCCGGAATAATACCGAATCACCCGTGCTACTGCGTCAGGATCGCCATTGACTGCGGCGGCAATCACCGCCCTTGCTTCACATTGCTGAATCGTTCCGCACAGGCCCCCTCAGAATAGCTGGCCATCCGGCAAACTTCTCCGAAGATACCTCTTCCCCAATATGTCCATATACGCCGGATGCTTTCTTCATAAGGGCACGCTCCTTTCGGTTTCCCCGGTTATCGGATAAAACGGATGTACGGCCGGTGTGGGGGCGCTTTCCAGCGCCAACCGATAAGTGGTCTCTTCTTCCTGCGTCATTTCCCGAACTTCTCCGTTGCAGTCGATTTTCATTCCTCATTCCTATGACCATTCCTTTCCGCTGCGCTACAAGGCACCAAAGGGACATGAAACCCACTTGACCTATGTAGAATAGTAACCTCCCGGTGTTTGGCGTAGGATTAACCGTCAATTTTGCGACTGACATGCAGGTGTTGTGGCAAATGCCTTGGCCCATTCTTCCACCGAGACGGAATAGCGTGCAAAAGCAGTCCAGATACTGGGCTTGTTTTTTGTACGCTTTTTTTCGTTTTTGCCCTATTTCCGGTTTATTCCTGATGTTTCAACCTTTGTCACCTCAATCCGATCACTTGAATGGTCGCCCCGACCGGCAATGCAGACGGTGTGTAGATCAAAAGCTTTGATATAGGAGCGGATGCCGGCAGCAAAGTGCCGTCCATACGTTCCTGCCACTGTGCGAGCGTGGTATTCGTGGAGGTAAAGCTGGATATGCGGCTCTTCCAGGCCCCATGCTCAACGGTGAATTCGTATTCCGCGTACGGTGTCTTTTCGCTCTGCATATAAGTTCTGGAAATGGACGTCACATACGAGGGACAATAAATGTCCACGATTACATTTTGGTCGCTCTCCCCTGCAGGCAATCCGACAATGATTCGCGCCCCCCACAAAGCATAGGGCGTGCCATCCGGCGCCTCTGTACGCGCAACGTTGACAATGCCATCTTCCTCTATGGCGATGGTTTCGATCTCCTGCCAAACTGGTTCGGAAATCCAGTTGGTATCATAATCGGCGCCGCTCGCCTTTTTCAGCACCGCGCCGGTAGTGCCGCCCGCCGGCCCGCCGGCCCCCGGTTCCCCTTTGGCACCCTCCGGTCCGGGTTCTCCGGGAATGCCCTGTACCCCCTCTGCCTGCACGCCGGTGTCCTCGTATTCCCCCGACTCCGCCTGAAATACCCCCCAGTTCCCATCCTGTATTTTGGGGACTCTTTGTGCGGCTTCCTCCGCCCGGTCCGCTGCATCTACCGCTTCCCGGTACGCCGTATGGATGTGGGCCTCCATCTGGTGAAACGCAGATGGGAACTCCGGCCAGGCGGTATCCCCGAAAAGGGACGGCGGCATATAAAGTTCGACCATGTTTGTGTGATTAACCGTTGTTCCATCCTTTTGGAACGTGCCGCGCAACTGCATGGTATAGGTTCCAGCCTTAGCCAGCATATCATCCGTCAGGATGACCCCAATCCCTGTTTTCATGGGTTGCAATCGAGTGATGTTGAGATCACCCCCTGCCTGTACAAGCATGTCCCAATCCCACCCATCGGGTATATCGCCGCTGACGGTCAATGTTGCGCTGCCATTGTCATGCTGATGGGCGATCATCTCCCCCGATGCTTTACGTCCAGTCTTTCCATTCGATCATTTTCTGCCTCCATCTGTCGCAATTCGGTGATTAAGTTTTGTCGATAGCCTCTGTTGGGTTACCCTTCCCTTCTGCCATCCCGGTCTTTCTTTCACTTTTTTCTTTTAGGAGCAAATAGAGCGCCTCTTGATTCACAAGGCAAGGACGTTCGGGCCAGATACGGCAGAAGTGGTGCCCCGGCAACACATAGAAAAATCGCCCTCGAAACGGAGGGCGATTTCCTGAACTCGATGCTTTAGAGGAGATGGCGCACAGAATTCCAACCCCCAAATCTCCCTTTATGTTTCTACAAACATGGCGGTATAGGAAAGCTGGAAGGCACTTTCTCCTCTTTCTAAGGAAAAAAGCATTGTATGGATACAAAAGGGCATTTCTGCCGGAAGCACGAACCAGAACGTCCCGCTCTGGAAACGGCTTTATCCCTTATTGAAACGTTTTTTCAAGGTGTTCTCTTTTTACGAAACGGAGACATGAAAAGTTAAGATAGAAATGGCCGTCCATTTTTACTCGTTCAATCGTGTCGGAACATCATCCTTCCTTTTGGCAATTTTCCAAAGGCGAGCATTCTTGGACGGGTTCTGCAATTTGCCGCAGAGCTTTTTTGAATTGGAAGGTAAAAAGAACCGCTGTAAAACTGACGGCAAAGAAATCTGCAACCGGTTCCGCCATATACACCGCTGTGGTTTGATTGGACGAGAACAGCAGCGGCAGAAGATAGATCAGAGGGATCAACAGAATGAATTTGCGCATCACCGCGACCAAAATAGAGGCTTTTGCATTTCCCAGGGATGTAAATGTCATCTGGCAGGCGATCTGTACGCCAAACAGCAGCAGGCAGGCCATATAAATGCGCAGGGCGGTCCCTGTGAACTCCAGCAGGGCAGCGTCCGAGGTAAACATGGCGGCAAACCCCTGCGGGAACAGCATCACAAGCGCCCAGAGCAAGGTGGAATAACACAGGCTGGCCTTCAACAGCAGCTTAAAGGCCGCCTTCACCCGCCCGGCGTTTTTGGCGCCGTAGTTGTAGCTGATGATCGGCTGCGCCCCCTGTCCAAGGCCCTGTAGGGGGAGCATTGCAAACTGCATGACGCTGGTTAAGATCGTCATGGCGCCGACCGCGATGTCCCCGCCATATTTCAGCAGAGAGGAATTGAAACAGACGGAAATCACGCTCTCGCTCGCCTGCATGATAAAGGTGGAGAGGCCGAGGGCGAGGCTCGGAAAAATGATGTTGGCTTTTAAGCGCAGGTTCTCCTTCCGGATCTTCAGATGCGTCTTTTTCCCAAACAGGAACGACAGCACCCAGGTACAGGATATTGCCTGCGACAGAATGGTGGCGAGCGCCGCCCCCTGTACCCCCATGTTCAGTCCAAAGATGAAGATGGGGTCCAGAACAATGTTGGCAACCGCGCCAATGAGGACTGAAAACATACCGGTCTTTGCAAAGCCCTGTGCAGTGATGAAAGCATTCATGCCCAGGGTCATCTGCACAAAGATGGTGCCGACGGCGTAAATGTTCATGTAGCGGACGCCGTATTCGATGGTGTTTTCACTGGCGCCAAAGGCCATCAGGAAATCCCGGTTCCAAAGAAGCAGGGCGGCAGTCAAAAGAAGCGAAACGATGATCTGCACCAAAAAACAATTTCCAAGCGTCCTTTCTGCGGATGCATGGTCGCCCCTGCCCATGAAGATCGAGGCCCTTGGCGCCCCGCCAAACCCGACGAACGCGGCGAAGGCAGTCACGATCATAATCAGGGGCATACAGACCCCGACGCCGGTCAAGGCTACCGCCCCTACCTCCGGGATGTGGCCGATATAGATGCGGTCCACGATGTTGTAAAGCATATTGATGATCTGCGCCAATACGGTGGGAAGGGCCAATTTCAGCAGCAGCTTGCCGATCGGCTCCCTCCCCAGGAAATCTTTCTCTTCGTTCATTGCTTCTCTCTCCTTGCGATGGCATTTTGAGTGTTGACGATGATCTGTTCATTGACCCGGTCAAAGAGTTCCAATTCTTCCTTGGACAGCCCAAAGAACAGTTCCTCATGGAACTGCTGAAAGAGTTCTTTCAGCGATGCTGTGATCGGTTGGGCGGCCTGCGTCAGAGACAGGTGGATTTTCCGACGGTCCTCGGTGTCCTGCCTGCGCTGCAACAAGGATTTCTGCATCAAGCTTTCCACCGCCTGCGAGACGTTTCCCTTGGACAGCATGCGCAGCTCCACGATGTCGGCAGCCGTATCCTTGCCGGGGTTGTTGTACAGAAAACTGATAATCGTCGCTTCAATCAGCGAGAGCCGGTATGTTTCACAGATCCCCTTGAGCATGCTCTCATGCAGCTTGATAATCCGGCGGATGTTGGTCAGGAAATCGGTCGGCCGTTTCATGATGGGCCCCTCCATTCTCGATGAATAGTTCTAAATAGAACGGTTCTACAAAGAACATTATAGATCGAAATTTGAGCCCGTCAAGGGAAGCCGCCGGTTTTTCATAATTTGTTCATATTTGTAGGCCTTTTCCGAAGACGATTCCCTGAAAAAAGGATAGAAAAAAGCCGCGGCGGGGTTCGTTCCCCACCGCGGCCTGCGGACTTTTTAAAGCCGTTGAATGGCTCTATCTATGATTGTTCTAGGAGGTTTCTATGTCCCTGGCAAAAATGAAGGTCAGGCGCGTTTTTTCCCGGCCGTTCCGTCCTGCCTGCTCTGATACCGGCTGACCTGCAAAAGCTCTTCCGCCCGCTTGACTTCCTCGTCGGTGGGCGTGCGGACCCCCTCCAACGGATAAGGGATGCCGAGTTCCTTCCACTTAAAGGTCCCAAGCGTGTGATAAGGCAATACTTCCACCCTCTCGACGGTGCGCAATGTTCCAATAAATTCATTCATGTGCCGCAACCCGTCCTCATCATCGGTCAGACCGGGCACCAACACATGGCGAATCCACATCGGCGTATTGTGATCGGACAGATAGCTCGCCATGTTTCGAATATTCTGGTTGCCGTGCCCGGTCAGGGTGCGGTGCTTTTCCTCATCCATCTCTTTGAGGTCGAGCATCACCAGATCGGTATACCGCAGCAGCGAATCGAACTGCGTCAAAAACAGCAGGTCATAGCGGAACGGCTGGCCGCAGGTGTCCAATGTGGTGTGGACGCCGTGCGCCTTTGCCTGACGGAACAGCTCGGTCACGAAAGAGAGCTGCACCAAAGGCTCGCCGCCGCTGACGGTCAAGCCGCCGTTTTTGCCCCAGTAGCGCCGGTAACGCCAGGCGCGGTCAAACAGGGCTTTCGCGTCCCATTCCTCGCCCTTCCGTGCGTCCCAGGTTTCCGGGTTGTGGCAATATTGACAGCGCATGTGACACCCCTGCAAAAAGACCACAAACCGAACCCCCGGGCCATCCACCAAACCAAAGGTTTCCAGCGAGTGAACGCGGCCCTTGACATCACATGCGTGCATGGCACGTACGGGAAATGACGTCCATCTGCTGCTCGCGGGTCAGGTCGATAAACTTGACCGCATAGCCGGAGACGCGGATCGTAAAGTTGGCGTATTCCTCCTTCTCCGGATGCTCCATCGCGTCCATGAGCTTCTCCTTGCCAAAGACGTTGACGTTCAGATGATGCGCCCCCTGGTCGAAGTAGCCATCCATGACCTGCACCAGGTTGTCGGACTGTTCCTCTTCGCTGTGGCCCAGGGCGTCGGGGTTGATGGTCTGGGTGTTGGAGATTCCGTCCAGCGCCCAATGGTACGGCAGCTTGGCAACCGAGTTCAGGGAAGCCAGCAGGCCGTTTTGCTCTGCGCCGTAGCTCGGGTTTGCGCCCGGCGCGAGAGGAGCGCCCGCCTTACGGCCATCCGGCATGGAGCCGGTCGCCTTTCCGTAGACGACGTTGGAGGTGATGGTCAGGATGGAGGTCGTCGGCTCGGAATTGCGGTACGTATGGTGCTTTTTAATCATCTCAAGGAAGGTCTTGAGCAGCCAGACGCCGATCTCGTCGGCGCGGTCGTCGTCGTTGCCGTATTTCGGGAAGTCGCCCTCGGTGATGTAATCCACCACAATGCCGGTCTCGTCGCGCACAGTCTTGACCTTGGCATACTTGATCGCGCTCAAGGAATCGATGACGTGGGAGAAGCCCGCGATCCCGGTGGCAAAGGTGCGGCGCACATCGGTGTCGATCAAGGCCATCTCGGCGGACTCGTAGTAGTATTTATCGTGCATGTACTGGATCAGGTTCAACACATTGACGTACAACCCGGCCAGCCAATCCATCATGGCCAGATACTTTTTGACCACCTCGTCGTAATCGAGGTACTCGCTGGTGATGGGCGCATAGGCGGGGCCGACTTGCTCGCGGGACTTGACGTCCACGCCGCCGTTGATCGCGTACAGCAGGCACTTTGCCAGGTTGGCGCGTGCGCCGAAGAACTGCATCTCCTTGCCGGTCTGGGTTGCGGAAACACAGCAGCAGATGGAGTAATCGTCGCCCCATACCGGCTTCATCACGTCGTCGTTCTCATACTGGATGGAGCTGGTGCGGATGGAGATCTCCGCCGCATACTTCTTGAAGGGAGCCGGCAGCGCGGAGGAATAGAGCACCGTCAGGTTCGGCTCCGGGGACGGGCCCATGTTTTCCAGCGTGTGCAGGAAGCGGTAGTCGGTCTTTGTGACCATGGAACGGCCGTCCATGCCGATGCCGGCGACTTCGAGCGTTGCCCAAACCGGGTCGCCGCTGAACAGCTGGTTGTAGCTGGGGATACGGGCAAACTTGACCATGCGGAATTTCATCGTCATGTGGTCGATGATCTCCTGGGCCTGGGATTCTGTCAGGATGCCGCGGTCCATATCGCGCTGGATGTAAATATCCAGGAAGGTGGAGATGCGGCCCACGCTCATTGCAGCGCCGTTCTGGGTCTTAACCGCAGCCAGATAGCCGAAATACAGCCACTGGGCGGCCTCTTTGGCGTTGGCGGCCGGCTGGGAGATGTCGTAGCCATAGAGCTCCGCCATCTTCTTCATATCGCGCAGGGCCTGAATCTGCATGGCGATTTCTTCGCGCAGGCGGATCACGTCGTCGGTCATCGTGCCGTCGCCACAGTTGTTAAAGTCGTTCTTCTTTTCCTGAATCAGGAAGTCCACGCCATACAGCGCCACGCGGCGGTAATCGCCCACGATGCGGCCGCGGCCATAGGTGTCCGGCAGGCCGGTGATAATCTTATTGTGGCGTGCGCGCTTCATCTCCGGGGTGTAAGCGTCGAACACCGCCTGGTTGTGCGTGCGGGAATATTCGGTGAATATCTTGTGCAGTTCCGGATCGGGCTCATAGCCATAGGTCTGGCAGGCCTCCTCCGCCATCTTGATGCCGCCAAAGGGCATGAAGGCGCGTTTGAGGGGCTTGTCTGTCTGCAAGCCGACGATCTGCTCCAGCTCCTTGCCATCCTCGCAGATGTAGGCGGGGCCGTATGCGGTCAAGGTGGAGACGACATGGGTCTCCATGTCCAATACGCCGTTCTTGGCGCGCTCCTCTTTTTGCAGGGCCTGCAATGCGCCCCACAGCTTGTTGGTCGCCTCGGTCGGACCGGCCAGGAAGGAGGAATCGCCGTCGTACGGCTTGTAGTTTTTCTGGATGAAATCGCGGGTATTGATTTCTTCTTTCCAGATGCGGCCTTCAAAGCCTTCCCATTGTTTAAAATTGGTCATGTGCAACCTCCTTATATCGTTAGACAGAATATTCGCTTAGGTTAGCTATCGCTAACCGATCTATATCATACTAGGTTTATAGGAAAAAATCAAGAGAAATCTTATCAATTTTTGAAGCGAAAGCGCAAAACTTTTCTGGATTTTAGAGAGTTTTTCTGTAAAAATTTGCCTATTTCATAAAGGTCGTTGCAACTGTTTCCGTGTTTTGTCCGCTTTGGCTGTTTGATCTTGACAAAGTTTTTATTGTCTGTTTGATTCTTCTGGTTAAAAAGGACGAAGCCGCAGACGCAACCCTTCCCGCCGGAAAACCCGCCCGACTGGGACCGTTCGGCCGAAAGCCGCTGGCTATACGCCTTTGACACATCTTCTGTTGCAAGCCCTTCCCAGAGGACGAATGTAAAAGCCTTCACCCCTGCGCCCGGTTTCAGATGCAAAACCGCGGCCGCTATAAGCGCCCCAGATCCGGGGACGGCGGCCTTTCCTCCTCGGCAAAAGCGGGTTTGGTACGAATTTCAGCTTGTTTTCTTCTGCGACACGAAGTATGATACGTTTATGCAGGCTTTGATTATAGAACATAAAGCAGCCAGTATCATTGCAAATTCGCAATAACGGCAGAAGCCAAAAGGAAATCAGAAAAGGGTGTCCCGAAAGGCCTGACGGAAGGATACCCCGTTTTTTAAAAACGCAGATATTTTTTCAAACAGAAAGAGGATGCCCCGTTCCTATGAATCCAACGATTCGTAGTTTGGGGGCACCCTCCGGTACACAAAGGAGGACAGGAGATCCATGAAACGAATATTCTTGGTGGAGGACGATTTGGAGATCGCCAAAAACCTGATGCGCCTGCTCCACGCGGAGGGGTTTGGCGTCGTCCATGCCCCCACCCAGCGGGCAGTAGCCTCTCTGCTGGCCGGTAATCCGTTCGATCTGGCGTTGGTGGACATCTCCCTGCCGGACGGAAACGGCTTTGCCGTCTGTACGGAAATCAAACAGGCGCAGGATATTCCGGTCATCTTCCTGACCGCCTCCGGCGACGAAGCCAGCGTTGTCACCGGGCTAAACATGGGGGCGGACGATTACATCACAAAGCCCTTCCGCCCGCGCGAATTGATTGCGCGGATTGGGAACGCCCTGCGGAAATCCGGCCGCGCCCCATCGGCGTTTCAACTCTATGGGCTTTGGGCCGATACCGCCAGCGGCATTGTAAAAAAGGATGGAAAAGAGGTATTCCTCTCTGCGCTGGAGTACCGGCTGCTGCTGGTGTTCCTCAACAACCCCCATCGCATCCTTACGCGGGACCAGCTGATCGACGAGCTGTGGGATGCAGCGGGCGAATTTGTCAATAACAATACCCTGACGGTCTACATCAAGCGGCTGCGGGAAAAAATTGAGGAAGACCCCGCCAATCCGCAGATCATCCGGACGGTCCGCGGCACTGGCTACCGGCTCGGAGGCGGCGATGTTTCGGAATAGAGAACTGCGGCGGTTTACCGCTCTGTTTGTAGGGATTGCCGCTGTTGCCACTGCGGTGGGATTGGCCCTCCACCCGGCGGCCGGCGGCCTGGTCCTTGTCTCCGCCGCCGCTTTTGGCGCGGTTTTTTGGGGGTTTACCAGAGCCCGGTACCGGCGCATCGCAAAGCTTTCCGAACAGATCGACCGTGTGCTCCATCAGCCCGGTCAGCTGTTTATCAGCGAATCGGACGAGGGGGAACTCTCCATCCTGCAAAGCGAGATTGCCAAAATGGTCCTGCGGATTCAGGAACAAAACGAGGCCCTCAGACGGGAGAAAAATCGCTTGGCGGATTCCCTGGCCGACATCGCGCACCAACTGCGGACCCCGCTGACCTCTGCAAACCTGACCCTGTCGCTCCTGAAAAACAGCGCCGGTGAAGCGGAGAGAAGGGCGCTTTTGCGTGAAACCGAAGAGCGGTTCCTTCAAATGGATTGGCTGATTACTTCCCTGTTGAAGCTTTCCCGGCTGGACGCGGGGATTGTGGTTTTCCAGCGGGAGCGGGTCGATGTGCAGGATCTGATACACACCGCGCTTCGCCCCTTCTCGATTCCGATGGAACTGCACAACATCGCCCTGCGGGTGGACGTTCCCAAAGAAGCCGTGCTCTGGGGCGATAAGGGCTGGCTGTCCGAGGCCATGCAGAATATCCTCAAGAACTGTATGGAGAGCGCGGGCGATCACGGGTCTTTGGAAATCGCCTGTACGGATACCCCGCTGTACACGGAGATCACCTTCCGCGACAACGGCGCGGGTATCGAGCCGGAGGCACTCCCCCGCCTGTTCGACCGGTTCTACCGCGGGAAAAACACGGATGCCGCCGGATATGGGATCGGCTTGGCGCTCTGTAAGACCATCCTTGTCCGGCAGGGCGGTACCATCACCGCAAAGAACCATCCGCAGGGAGGCGCGGTGTTTTCCATCCGCTTCCCAAAGTGACGGATCTCTCACCGGAAAGTCACGCGCTTGTAAGGGTAACGTTCTATGATATGAGTAACCCACATGAAAAGGAGGCTCATAGAATGGAGTTTTTGAAGGTCGAGGACCTCTGCAAGGTATACGGCAGGGGAGAAAATCGGGTCGCGGCGCTGGACCATGTTTCGCTTTCCGTCGAACAGGGGGATTTTATCGCCATTGTCGGTTCCTCCGGCTCGGGCAAATCCACCTTGCTTCACGCCATCGCCGGCGTAGACATCCCAACGAGCGGCAGAGTGCTCCTCAATGGGCAGGATGTTTATGCCCAAAGCAGCGAAAAGCTAGCTGTTTTCCGCAGGCGTCAGGTGGGGCTGATCTATCAGTTCCACAACCTCATCCCTACGTTGGACGTGGTGGAAAATATCACCCTGCCCATCCGGATGGACCGGCGGAGGGTCAACCGGGAACGCCTGGAAGAGCTCCTGGAACTGCTGGGCCTGCAGGACCGGAGAAACCACCTGCCCAACCAGCTTTCAGGCGGACAGCAGCAGCGCGTCGCCATTGGACGCGCCCTGATGAACGCACCGGCGGTCGTGTTGGCGGACGAGCCCACCGGCAGCCTGGACAGCCGCAACGGGCAGGAGATCATCCGCCTGCTGAAAGAGAGCCACAGGAAATACCGGCAGACCCTGGTGATCGTCACCCACGATGAAACCATCGCCCTGCAGGCAAACCGCATCGTCACCATCGCAGACGGAACCGTGGTGCGGGACGAGAGGCAGGTGCCGCTGGGATGAATGTCTTTCACAAAGTCGCCCTACAGGGGTTGCGGCGGAACCGGACCCGCACCTTTGTGACCGTGGTGGGGGTTGCGCTGTCGGCCGCATTGATTACAGCTGTCGCCACTTTTGTCGTCTCCCTGCAAACCTATATGGTCAACGGCGCCATCGCAAAGTACGGGGATTGGCAGGTTGCATTTGTGGACGTGGATTCCCCCTTCGCACAGGAGCAGGCCAAAGACCCCCGGGTGGCAAAGGTTGTTTCCTTTGAGAACATCGGCTATGCCATGCTCGACGGAGGCAAAAACCCCGACAAGCCATATTGGTTTATCGCCGGGTTCCGCGACGAGGCCTACAGCGCCCTGCCCCTCCAATTGCTCTCCGGCAGGCTCCCGGAAAACGGCACGGAAGTCCTGGTCCCGGCCCATGCCGCCGCCAACGGCGGCGTCCGGATAGCGTTGGGCGACACGCTTTCCCTTGCGGTGGGAACCCGGCGGGCGGGGGCGGAATCCCTCTGCCAACACGACCCCTACCGCTCTGGGGAAGAAACCCTGTCCCAGACAACGGAAAAAACCTATACCGTTGTCGGCATTTATCAGCGCCCCTCCTTTGAGGAGCACTCCGCCCCGGGGTATACCTTGATTACCACAGCGGATGCGGAAAATCCATCGGGGCGCCTTTGCGCCTTCGTCACGTTGGAAAAACCGGAACAAATCCACGCCTATGTGAAGGACGTTGCCGCGGGCCGCGCATCGATCAAAAACGACGAAGTGTTGCGCTTTCTGGGGCTTTCGGACGATACGCTGTTCCGCTCGCTGCTCTATTCGGCCGGCGGCATTTTGATTGCCCTGGTGATGCTCGGTTCCGTGTTTTTGATCTATAATGCATTCCATATCGCGCTGAACGAACGCACACACCAGCTCGGCATCCTCATGTCGGTGGGCGCTACGGAAAAGCAACTGCGGAATGCTGTGCTGTTCGAGGCGCTCTGCATCGGCGCGATGGGGATTCCCCTCGGCATCTTGGTGGGCATTCCCAGCATCCAGCTTGTGCTCTCGCTCGTGGCGGTAAATTTTGCAAACGTCCTATACGGCAACGTGCCCTTGACCCTGGTACTGTCTGCGCCCGCTTTGGCCGTTGCGGCGGCGGTCAGCTTAGCCACCCTTTTGGTTTCGGCCTATCTCCCGGCGAGAAAGGCGGCCAGAACCCCCGTGTTGGACTGTATCCGCCAGACCGACGCGCTTCAGGTGGAGGCCAAGGCTATCCGGACGGCAGCCCTGACAGAACGTCTCTTCGGCGTGGAGGGGACCCTTGCGGTCAAGACCTTTCAGAGAAACAAACGGCGGTACCGCAGTATTTTGCTGTCGCTCACCTTGAGCGTTGTGCTGTTTGTGTCGTCCAGCGCGTTTGGGGAGAACCTGAAGCAGGTTGCGGAAGAGGCAAAAGTCGTCACCGACTATGACATCGGTTTGAGCGTACAGGCGCTGGATGAACAGGCGTTTTACGCGCTATTTGACCAGTTGAAAACCACGGAGGGCGTCACAAAAGCCTCCTACCAGGCGGTTCTGGAGTATTCATGCGCCGTACAGGCGGATGATCTCGCCGGGGAATTCCGGCAAGCGGCCGGCGAACCGCAGTCCAACGGTACAGTCGCCCTGCCGGTAGACATCCAGTTCCTCGATGACCAGGCGTATCTGCAAATCCTCCAGGAGCTGGGGTTGCCCGCCGGGGAGTACACCGGAGAGCACGCCCGGTTGCTGGCGGTCGCCAAGATGGAGGACGCCACCGGCCAGGCGGAAGAAGTCCGCCAGCTTCCAGACCTGTTTGCGAGCGCTTCACTGGAGGTGTCGGTTTTTCCAAAAGTGAATGGGCAGTCCGTGCCGGAACGGGGGCGGACGGTCGGCATCACCTGTGTGGAAAGGACGCTGCCGGATACGCCCCCGTATACGGGCGCCCCCGCGGACAGGCCGTATGTCTTTCAGATAATTGCCCCCTGGTCGCTCAAGGAGGCATTTGCCCCCGCCGGGCTCTCTGTGGACAGCAAGGTCGAGGGCCTGACATTTCAGTCGGAGACCCCCTCGCGGTCGGCAGAGCAAATGCAGGCGCTGCTGGACGGCACGGGCCTTTCTGCGGACTGCACGTTGTACAACGTCGATGCAATGATGGAACAAAACCGGAACCTCCTGTTTATCGTGGACCTGTTCACCGTGGTGTTCGTTCTCATGATCTCACTGATTGCGGTTGCAAACGTGTTTAACACGATCTCCACCAACATCAAGTTGCGCCGGCGGGAACTCGCCATGCTCCGCTCGGTGGGGATGTCCGACCGCGGGTTTCAAAAGATGATGTGCTTGGAATGCGCCCTGTACGGACTGCGTACCCTGTTGTTCGGGCTTCCCCTTGCAGGGGGATTGTCCTGGCTGATCCACTGTGGAATGGTGGCCGGGGGTGCGCACGTGGTTTACCAGTTCCCGTGGGAGAGCATGGCGGTCAGTGTACTCGGCGTGTTCCTTGTCATTTTCATCGCGATGCTGTACGCCGCAAGCAAGATCAAACGGGAAAACATCATCGACGCGCTTCGGGACGACCTGGAATAACCGGTCAAAAGGGCGGCGGCCGGGCGGCGAAAAGAGCCGGAAGGGCAGCGTGTGGGAACGTGTATTGCGCAAAGCGCGCAAGAACCGTGCGGAGGACAACCGGTTGCCTAAAAAGCAGATGGGCGTATCGCTCCTTTTGGGGGTGATACGCCCATCTGTTTTTTGCCCGGCCCGGAGGCGCCTTTTCCTTTCCGGGGCGGGCGATCAACGCCCGGCAAACGATCCCGTCCGCCTGCTTCCCGCCGTCCTTTGCGGGGACGGCCCCGGCGGCCGGAGAACCGTTTTGTCCGGCTTGCCGGTGGAAACGATTTGTAGGCCGAACGAATTGTTGAGCAATTCCTTAATTCAACAAAATCGTGTGACAAAATTCGACAATGCTTACAATGTGCGCGTCCGTTCGTGTTCTCATTGGGGAGATTCGAATATTCTTCTTTTCAAGGAGGAATATTCATGTCATTAAAATCACATTTTTCACACGACGTCTTCCACGCCCGCACTGAAAAACGCAAGATGACCCAACAACAGGTGGCTGACGCCCTATGGATCTCTGTGCGGGAATATCAAAAAATTGAGAAAGGAGAACGGCTGCCCGGCACCCGGATTTTTCTTCGCCTTGTCTTTTTCTTTGAGCTGAATTTTGAGGATTACCGGGAGGATGCCATGAAAGATGTTCCAATATATCCCCTATAGAGAAACCCTGTTTTCCCCCTACATCGGGCTTTATCATTCCTATGGGATTGCCGCTCTGCTGTTTACGGACCTGGATTGGGAACTCCAGGCGTATGTCTCGGACATCTCCCCGGACGGTTCCTTCGTATTCGCGCTCGCACAGCGCTGCACCAGGGGCCAGCTGTCCCCCATCCATCTCCTGGACGTTGTGCTGGACGCCCTATGAGGGCCAGCCTTTTGTTTGGCAAGGCAGCACGGATTGGCCCTCGGCCGGGTCCTCCCATCCACAAAGACGTCCGCCGCACGCTTGACCAGAGCCGTCCCCAGGCGCCCTCCGGTACGGCATAGGAGGGGAGGAACCTAATGCGTGACGGGGGCCTTTCTGGGCCTTATTCCGGCCGTCCCCCGGTACAACATAAGAGGAATCCCCCAGATACTATTTTCCAAGATGTGCCGTCCCATCTCTGGAAAGGCGCCAAAATCCGTGGATGAACCCGCCAGCGGCCGTCCCAGATTGGAATTCCCTCATCCCCCACGCCCTATGTTCCCCTCGCCTAGCGGGGCGGCCCGCCTCGAATTGTAGGCGCAGGATACGTTCGCCGCTGTGACCATCCAAAGAAAGGCATTCCTTTTTAGCATATTCCGTCCCCATTGCAAGCCCCTTCTTCTCCCGGGAATCCTTGACAACCGGCATGCACCGTGCTGCCCGTCCCGCCCATACCGGGGCCAAGGGGAAAGCCGGCCGGGTTTCCCCTTGGCCAGCTTGAGAACATTAAAAAGCTTCCCCAAGGGACGGTGCGCGGCTTGTACCATAGCGTTGGCGTGCTCGTCCTTTTTTCGGATTAGCCTGTCCCTTGCGACGGCATGGCGCCATTCGGAATGACGGCCAGAGGCGTTTTAGATTTCTCCCTCCGGGGACTGCGCGGGTTCCTGGCCGGTGGTGACGATCTGGTACGCAGACCGGTAGTCTGCAAGCGAACCGGGGTGGTCGCCCAAATTTTTGAATATTTGTATTTTGTTTGTCCCCACGATTGTGGTGACGCAACAGGTCGGATTCGTCGACGTGACCGATAAAGTCCAATATGGATTGAGGCCATAGCTGGTGATGTGTACCAGGATCGCTTTTGGCTGGCCCGGATACGTGACCAGATTTACGTTTGCAATGGCACTCCCTTGCAGGTCTACAGGGTCCCACCAATTGGATTCCGAGATGTTTCGCTGGGTAAAGCTCCACGTATTATAGTCCAGGACGGAAATACCCGCGGTCCCGCCATCCTCTGTAAAAGTCAACAGGACATACATTTCGTTGTCGGCTTCCGCCTTTGGAATATCTGGAACCGTGCCGTCATTTCCCGCCTGCATCGTTCCCGTCACAAGCCCGGATTGGACAATCGCCTTTTTCCCCTCTGCAATGTCGGCCGCCGTCGCGTCTGTCCGGTTCCGCGCGGTCTGCCAGCCTTCCACGGCGGTGTCAATCTCAGCGCCGGTGTGCGCCAGGATATAGCGTCCGCCTCCCTGGCCGCCCGGCCCGGCGGCGCGTGTTGTCATGTCTCCCATGTTCTAAGACCTCCAATCGCTGCGTCAATTTCCACACCGGTATAGGGAAGCACACAGTCCAAACCGTCCGCCGTGTGCAGCACGGCTCCTGTGTTTTCATAGAGCACGGCCCCGGCGCTGTTTTGGAGCAGGCCGTACCATTCCACCCCCACAGCCAGATGAACCATGCTGCCGGCCGTTGTGGTCTGTGGGGTCAACTGCGCTTCTGTAATTCTAATGGACATCCACCATCACCCGCACCTTCCGCGTCTCCGGCGGCAACTCATATGTGATCTCCAAGGTGTAATTTCCAGTCTTCTGCGGCTCAATCAGCGCACGGATGCGGTTGCCTTCCACTTCACATGCGCCGCTCTGCTCGGCCTCCGCCGCCGTCTCCGGCGTGAGGGACCAGCTCGCGCTTGGAATGGTCACCTCGCCCTTTTGGGTGCTGCATACCTCCAACTCGACATACTTGTCCTCACCTAAAATCCACGATCGTTTATACACTGGCAGCACAGGAACACCTCCTTGTCAATTGCACTTCACAGCGGTCTTTTTCCAGATGGGCTGTTTGGCGCTCTGGCAAGAGCATCACCCGATAGGGGTCCTCCACCAAAAGCGCACAGATCGGACGGCCGTCCTGCAGGGAGAGCGTCCCTTCCCAATAGGCCTGTTCCCCATCCGCGTTCTCCGCCCAAATTCGAACTTCATAAGCCTGGCCCGCCCCGCCGGCCGGGACCAGCGCCTGCCAAATATCCGGCCCGGCCTTTTCAAAGGTGAGGTCGTGCTGGCCGGCTCGTCCCCACACCGCTTCGGCTGTTCCCCCTGCAATCTCCACACAGATCACATGCGTCTCGCCCGCATCCTCGGGATTGGCGGAAATCGAGACGCGGGCAATCTGTAGGGAGGCTTCCTGGAACGTCCCCCGGAGGACGGCCGAAGCGGTCCATCCCGCGCGGTCCTCCGCGGTTACCAGTAGGGTATTTTCCCCCTTCCGCAAGGGGACGGTTCGGCTCCACGCGCCGGAGGGACCGGCTACAACCGCGCCCTGCGCGCTTCCGTTCAGGGTCAGACGGATGGTCACCGGGCCGCTGGCGGCGTCGGTGGCCGTCCCGGATACCACCAGGGACCCCTGTTTCACAACAAAGCCGTCCTGGGGCTGTGCAACGGCCAGCACAGGGGGCTCTGTGTCGGTGGTAAAGCTTCGCGATGCCGCTTCCGCCTGGTTGCCGTCGTGGTCGGATACCGCGGCCGAAACCGTATGGACGCCGTCCTTCAGGGCGCTCTGGGGGACGTAGGAGACATCATAACCGCCTTCCACTGCTGTGACAGACATTCCCGGCGCGCGGCTGTCCAACACATCGCCTTCGTCCAGGCGAAGCTGGAAGGTCTCCACAGCGACGCCGCTGCCGGTATCGCGCAGTTGCAGGGCTACCACCGGCTTCGGGTCCGCCAGATAGGCCCCAGCCTGCGGTGAAAGGACTGCAACGTTGGGCGGCTCGGTCTCCTTGACAAACAGCCGTAGAGAGGCGCCGAGCGTTCCGTCGGAGGAAGCGTCGGCGGTGCTGCTGTTCCCTGCGCCGTCCGAAGCCGTCACCGCGACGCTGTAGAAATGCCCTTCCTGTCCATAGGAGGATTCCTCCGGAGCCTTGCACTCCGCTTCCCATTTCCCGGTTGCTTCATGATAAGCGAGGGCGTATGTCTGCCCATCAATGCGCGCGGTCACACTCGTTTCAGCCATCGTCATCCCTCCGTAGGCCCGCGGCTCTGCACGCGGGTTACCGCTTGAAATGCGCCGTTGCTCGCCAGACTCACCAGGACGGCGTTGAGCGGCACCAGCGCCCAGACGGTCCAGGGCTGGGTCCATCCGCCCGTGGCTGCGGTTGTGACGGTCAGCAACAGCGCCGCCAGGATGTAGGAAAGCCACTGTGTCGGAAGCTTTCCAAAGGAGCGTTTGAGCAGTTGGGTGCACAGCCCGGTACAGGCCGTCGCCCCTGCAAAGGTCGCCAGGCTCTCCCAGCTCCAAAATTGATTCAAGTCCATCAAGTTTCCTCCCATCAAAACCGGGCGGCTGTCGCCGCCCCCACTGGGCCCGCGGCGGGCGCTCCGGGCCCTTCGGCGAACAGCGTCTCCCGACATAGGTTGGAACGGGCGGCCCATTCCGTCACCTTTCGCCGGATTTTCCGGAGGTCCGTTTGTACACCGGGGCGTTTTCGATTCTGCGGCCATGG
>ULXG01025584.1_pt1 | contig 38739 bp, 63 predicted proteins | sample 1961141 | NCBI WGS metagenome assembly ULXG01 (sample SAMEA4835834, study PRJEB28245) | human gut metagenome | biome: gut microbiome; material: fecal sample | place: Denmark | collected 2008 | reverse complement strand
TGAACCCGCATCGTGTACTCCCCGTCTATTGGAGGATTCAGAAGGTGCTGCAGGTTTAAATTGAATCGGTCAACATTTAGGTCTGTCTTGTGGCGGTAAGGATTCAGCAAAATTACATTATCCAGGCCGAATTTCTGAACGGACTTCACATAGAGGGAGCAGGCTTTTTTGAAGATAGCCGCAGGGTCAGACTGCTCAAAGAGCACGAACCTTTTGCCATCAAAGTAAAGCGAGGTCTCCCCTTTTTGCATTCGAATCGAATTCTCCACGATAGGATTGTCCTGCGCCTGCCGGAAGATGACGTTGAGTTTAACAGTCGGGATGACTTGGCTCCTGATTAACTCATGAAGTACATTGCCAGCACCGACCGATGGAAGCTGGTCCGGGTCGCCTACAAAGATGACGCGGGCCCCGTCAGGGATATGTTCCAGCAGGATGTTCGTGATGAACTGGTCCGCCATTGAGGACTCATCGATGATGAACAGGTTTCCCTCCAGCGTATCGGACATCCGCTCATCAAGTTCCGGCACGCCGGTGTAACCCACAGCGGAATGGATAGTACAGGCCGGATAGCCAGTCGCCTCAGACATCCGCCGGGCGGCTCGCCCTGTGGGGGCAAGAAGCACAGGCTCTGACGAACTTCCAAATACCTGGTCATGTACATAGAGCACGGCCTTCGTGGTAGTCGTCTTACCAGTGCCGGGACCGCCGGTGATGATATTGACCTGGTTTCGGAAGGAACTTCGGACAGCTTCCTTCTGACTGTCGGCCAAGGTGACGCCGTTCTCATCCTCGTACTGCTTGATGAAATCATCAATATTCGAGATTTTATGGGGATGGGTCGTCATCAGGCGTTGGATATCCTTGACGATACCAGTCTCCTGGTCGTAAGACCGCTTAGTGTAGACCATCCCGGACGTCACCTTGATAGTCTCTTGTTTATAAGCGAGATTCAATGCCTGGCGGCATTTTTCCTCGTTGACCGCGTTTGGGAACTGGTTATTGAGCAGGGCTATCATCTGCTTGATGAGGTCATCCTTAGGAAGACACACATGGCCTCTGCTCTCAGCCCGCTCAAAGAGAAAGGTCAGCGAGGCAATGATGCGAACAATGCTGTCCGGTTTGAAATCCGGCATTTGCCGGGCCAGTTTATCGACCGTCTCAAACCCGAAGCCACGGATTTCCATAAGCTGATAGGTGTGGTGCTCCAGGACATCCATGATGTCCCATTCACGCTTGGCGCAGTGGTTAATCATCCGGTTTAGCATGGCCGGTGATATGACACTGGCCGCATCGCCGCACCGCTCGATGATTTTTCGCTGAATACGGGTCTCCTCCAATTTCTTGGTCAGCCTGGACACGATTTTCTTGGAGATTCCCCGGATTTCCAGCAACTGCTCCGGGTTCCGTTCTAGGACGCTCCATACGCTGCCGCCAAATTTCTGGTAGACACGCAGGGCCTTCTCTTTGCCGATACCTACTCGGAGGCTGCCCAAGTAGGACACGACGCCATCCTTTGTGGATGGTAGGTCAACATCGAAGTAGTCGACCGAGAATTGCCGCCCATACTTGGGGTTATCCCGCCATGTACCGTGCAGATGAATGGTCACATTCTTACTGGTCGGCAGTTTCGCCCCGCAGGCAGTGATGGTGTTGCCCGTCTCTGCATCAACATACTTGGCCACGTTCCAGTCCTGGGATTCATACACCGTAAATAGATGGGAACAATTCACTTCGGATTTTAGCAGTTCCCCGGTGTCTTTATCGTTACACATGTCAAACCACCCCCTCCGGGGCAATTTGACTTGTGGAAATCAAGTCATTTGCCTTGGTCAAAATAAATCTTCTCCCTTCTGATTCTCCTGGGAGGAAGGTAAATCAAGGCTTCTTTTTCTTAGTTGCCTTCTTCACCTTCTTCTTGATGCTGAACACGCGAGAGGACTCAGGATTGGTCTCAACGCATCTCTGATACGCCTCAGGAAACGCGATTTTGAGTTTTTCCGTATCAACTGTGGTTCCTTTCCGTGGAATCCATTTGATTTCGTAGTACTCATTTCCACTGGGCAAATCAATCCGGGCCTCCGTAACATCCAGCATCCGCTTCATAAATACTTTTTGAATCTGCTTCTGCCGGTCCTCCAAAGACTTTACGACTTTCTGTTGAGCGGACTTATCGTCTGCTACCTTCACGTATTCTTCGATAATCTTCCAGTACTGGGATGCCTCCGGCGTCAGGTCCAGTACAGGCTTATCTGGATTGGCTGGGCCGGAATGGAACTGCCGGATAACGGCGATATCATTACTGGGAATACTGGATGGCGGCGGCTCAATGCCACGCTCAACGTAAGCGTTCCACCACTCTTCGATATGTTGAAGCTGCTGTCCCTCTGCTTGGATATTCCTGTCCAGAAATCGGGCAACAAATTGCTCATCGGAAAACGAACTCCCAATGTAGAGGCCGCCCGCAATGAGGTCAACAACAAAAATGCACCCGATATACGTTCCCTGAATCCGGTCATCTGCAAGAACAGCAGGATAATGCCGTATCTGAGGAACATAGGAACGGGGAATTTTATCGTCCTCCCATGCCGCATAGTTCTCCGCCACCGTTGTCTTAGCCTCGAAGACGAACAGGCGTCCATCCGGGGCCTGAATGATGGCGTCAATGTCGGCCAGAGCGTGCGGGTACTTCTTGGAGCGGAACATCCTTGTCTCAGGGATACGCTTGAAATCCGTGAGCCTGAGGAACGCCTCCACGACGTTATCCTCCATAAAATGCCCCCGGTCGAAGATTGCCTGGGACTCGTCCGCAGGCATCAGCATCGGGCTCCACACCTTATCGTGGTAGGTCTCCTGTGCATTTTTGTAGATGCTGGTGCCCAGGATGGAGGCGTCATCAGAGCCTCCAATGCCAAGGTGCCGAATCATCTCCCATTCCTCTGTTGTGAGAAATGCGCAGTCGACGACCACAGTGGCATTGGGCCATTCAAGCCGATGCTGAACGGGACTTCCGTCATCACAGCTTTGTACCCACACAGCCAGTTCCTCAGCGCCGCAATCCTCGAACTTCGTGTAGAAGTTGTCGAACAGCACCTTGGCCAGCTTCGCAAACACAGCGCCATCCATGCCCGTCATCTCCAGGGCATCGTCCAACTTGGCCATCCGCCGCTTTACCCGCTGCAAAGTCTCAGTAAACGCTGCGGACATGGTTGGATGGATATAGGCCGGGCTTACATCTGGCAGGTTACATTCGAAATAGCTCACTGAAACCGAACCTCCGTTTCATAAAAGGCCACCGCCCGGTCTCCCCAGATGCGATGTGTGCCATAGTCGTAGTCGAGAACCATATAGGCCCCTCGGCCGTTCTTAAACTTCAGGTCTTGCCCCAGGACTTTCTCAGGCGGGATATCCGGCCCGATATGACCGAACGGAAGGACTTTTGCAAAGCCAACCAGTTTCCAATTCCCACTGAACTGCGGGCGTTGGAGTCCGCCTTTTGAGAAGTCATATCTGTACTGGGCCAGTTCGTTCTTCTCAGAAACGATATATCTCTGTCCACTCTGCGTCTCCAAAATTTTGATACGCATTTTTGTTCACCTCTTTTATCAGATGGGCCCCGCAACCGATGAATGGTCGCGGAGCCCTATAACGGGATTTTTACCAAGAAACGACGCCGCCGACATCATAGTCAGTGAAGTCCATGTTCAGAATCTTGGCCACGGTCTCCTCCAGTTCCAGAATCTTCGTCTCGCTGGCACCGTTGTCCTTCGCATACTGCGGGATTTGAGCCAGAGAGAGGTAGATATCCAAAGCGGACATGCGCGGCGTGCTGATGGTGAACGTGTCCACTTCCTCACGTGCGGGGTCAGCGTACTTACGGGGAATCTTCAGAGCGACACAGATACCGACGAGACAGTTGACCGGGTTAGCGATTTCAACCTCACCCAGCTTCTTCATCAGTTCAGCGCCATCCTCAAACAGAGCATAGAGATTTTCCGCTTCCTGCTGGAACTTCTCCAGCCCATAGACTGCCCCGGAGGTCTTCATCATGTGCTCGACCCGGATACCCTTGCCAATGCAGAAGGCATACCCGCCAGAACTCGGCTTCAGTTTCGGCATCAGGACGGCGCTGCTGGTCGCGGTATCGCTCGTAGAAAAGCGAACCATAGGCATCCAGTTGGCGCTGTGATTCCGGCTGACGGCCGTGGAGAGAGCCTGCTGGTACTTGTTCACCAACTCACTCTGTACATCCGGCAGTTCCCAAATGGCGCTGGTGTAGCTGTGACTGTTGAACCCCTCCTTGAACTGCGGCACTCCAAAGCGCTTGTTCAAAGCATTCTTTGTGGCGGCCAACAGTTCACTGATGGGCATGACACAGTAGCCGTCCGATGCACCGCTGTGCAGAGCAGACAGTTTGCCGTAGCGAATCAGCAGCAGAGCGTTGCCCTTGGCATATTTCAGGCCGAGGTTCATGCTCTTGGCAAGGTCGCTGTACGCCTCCGCCTTGACCATGTTCCCATTCGCCGGGCCAATCTGACCGGCGGAGGTATAGAGGGTCATGCGGCCGGTGTCCCGCAGGCACCATGCTTGGCCCTGGTACTGGACCATCAGATGCGTACCGGCTCTTGTGTCGTCCACAGTGTCACGGGCCAGTTCGGGGTCGATGTTGTACTTGTCCACGGCTTCCTGAATGAACATGGGGGCATCCAGGGGGAGAACCGTCAAAGCGGTTCTCGGGATGCCTGGCATCCAGACAGAGTTCTTCTCCATCTCGGAGATTTCCGTCAGGAACTCCGACTCATCTGCTGTGTAGAATACATAATCGTCAAATCTTTTTTCCATCTTGGTTTCCATCAGTTACTCCTCCTTAAACGTCTGTGTATAACAGGGTCATTCGTCCCGACCCTTGTGCTTGATTTTGCGGGTGTATGCCTTCTTGTTTGGAATGACCCGTGTTACCGGATTCAGTCCATTCCAAGAACCGCGCATCTTCCGCATCAGCTCGAACTGGGTCGGGACGGTTTTCATAGGCTTCTTTCGAGCCATACGACATCTCCTCCTTCAATTTTTGATTTGGTATATATAAAAAAAGCAGCCAGCACCTGCAAAGCAGATACAAGCTACTTGAATCATCGTGGAAATATGGGTTTTGTTCTCGTTTATACTCCCTTGTTTGATGGGAATATCTTACCATGCAGAAATTTATGAGTCAAATTTAACCCTTGAGGGGCCAAGTGCAGGAGTCTCCTATGCAAGCACCTAAGATACTAAGCGCTTAGGTGCTTTAGTGTCTGTTGCCTGAAGATAAAAAAGCCCCACCCCCTCTTCAAATGAGGGGACGGGGCAGGCTTTGTCAGCCTTCTGCGTCGTCAAAGTAGTTTCGGATGAAATCACCATAGCCGAGAGATTCCAGTTCTTCCCGGGTAAAGATTTCGGCCAGCACATCGATAATCTGTGCGTCATCGTAGCATTCTTGCTGACAGACAGCAATGTACTCCCGAACCATGGCTTTCGACTTCTCTTTCCAGTTTGTTTTCACGAACAATCCGTCCCCCTTTTCAATCACCAAGTCAGCCGCCGTTCCGCGTCCACCCCTTTTGCGGACCAATATCCGCCAGGTGCAAGCAGGTGGACCCATTCGCCGTTGCAGGCAGCATGGTACTCACTCTGTGTCCGAGTGAATACCACGTGAGGGCCAGCCCATTGGCCGCCCATGGCACGAACGATTTCCTGGAAACGAGAAAATGATGTCATACCTCATCCCTGCCCTTCTGATGGAACGTCTGGTCGTAATCCTCGATGGCCCCCGCCCTTTTCAGAATATTTTCAAAGGACCATCCAGTCAGGGCAATACAGAAGCCGTCGACGTCACCCTTCAGATACGCCTCCAGCATAGCGCGGCCCTTGCTTTCATAGGACTCATCATCTCCCCATGCCTCATCGACAAAGACCGCCGGGATTTGCTCCAGCGTGGCGGTGTCATTTTCAGCCAGCAACTTATTGATTGCATCTTGCAGGTTAAAACCATTCTGTTCTCCGTGAAGTGTAGTTTTTTCCATGTTTCTTGCCTCCATTTAAATGATGTATAGGTATATATAAAAAGACCGCAAACTCAGGTTTAGAGTCTGCAGTCTTGAAACTGTCTATGATGTGATGTCTGGCAATACTTCCTTGCTGATAGAACTATTTTATCATGTCAGAAAATAGCCGTCAAATTAGAACAGGACCCACTCCAAAGGAGTGAGCCCTGTTTTACTGGGTCATATGAAGCACTTTAGTGTTTGAGTACTTAAGTGCTTACTACTTGAGGAGCTTGGCATAGTTGGCCATGACCAGCCTTACCACATACTCCCGGTCCACATCCGCCTCTGGCATGGTGCTGACAGCAATGTCACGCACTGTCTGCTCATCCAGTTTCGGGGCCTTATAGAAGACACCCTCGCCGTAGATGAGGTCCCGGAACATGTCGACCAGCATATTTGCTGTTCTTTCCGGGTCCTCCGCATAGCCCCTGGAGATGAGCGCCATGTTGTTATCGAAGTTGGGGGCCATGGAGAGGATGTCTCCAGTTCCCCCGTCACGTAGGATACCGAAGTTCTGCGTATGCCGGTCCACGTTGAAGACCAGGGCATCCATAAAGAGAATGTCCAGGTATTCCCGCTCAAGGCCGGGCTGAAGTTGCTTCAGCGCATGGTAGTTGTCCGCATACTCCTCGTTTTCTCCTGTGAGGTAGGCCATTGGTTCGAAGTTAAGCCTGCCCTCTGTGAAATCTGTCGTCGCGGCGCAGCCGTCGATGACCTGGTAGTCCGCCATTCGGAAGCCAAGGCGCTTTCCAAGTTCGGCGGTGAACACCTCAGAGTAGATTTCACCAGTGGAGCCTTGCTTGAGCATGACCCACTTCCCATCTATCAGCCGCCAGCACTTTTCGTAACTGCCGATATTGGTCAGTTCCGGCGTTGGAGTGCGGAGCTGCTCAGGCGTATACTGCTTGGAGAAGCTGTCGAAAGAGCCGTGCAGAGCTACATCTGCAAAGTAGTTCTGAGAAAAGCGGACCTTTGCCCAGCAAAGGTCTTGCTCCTCATCCGTCTTCACCCAGTAGTTGTCGGTAATTGTCGCTCCATGGACACGGAGGACCGTGTTTAGGTCCGAGGTATCGCCGAGCCGAAGCACACGCTTCAAAATACGGCTGTTCGTCCGATGCCGGTCGATGGCCCGCATTTCGAGCCACACCTCCAGGTCTCCCCCGTTGCGGAAACATAGGGGAGCCCTGCTCGGCAAAATGGGGGTGACTGCCCTACCAGAAAATCTGGCGACGGGTGTGTCCCCACTCATGATAAGTCCATTCAGCATAAGGTTCCCTCCCTTCTGTCTGTGTTATTGTACTATACCTTTTTGCCCCGGTCAATCCCGGGCAAGTCCGCATTTTGAACCAGGTCCCGCGCAGATAATACATCTGTGCGGGACCTGACTGACTTATTTGACGGCAGTGTGATGGTACAGTTTTCCGTCATCACACGGGATAAAGACATCCTTCCCGTCGACCTCGACGTCCCCCAACACATGGAGAACGCAGCCGGTCTTTTTTACGATTACCTCATCTTCATCCCGGAGTTTCTTTGCATCGACGAATTTCATCTGAAACGCCTCCTTTCTTACTTGCAGAATAGCCGTGGGTAAAGCCCCGCCCTAAGTCAAATCGTCGAACATTTTGATATAGGCTTTGCGTCTCTCTTCTTCTAACTGGTAGTTGACCTCTTTGGCCGTATCTGCAGTGAAGCAGTAGAAAGCCCTTGTGTACCCTTTTTTGGAAATCCACCAACTTGTTTTTTCGTTGAAAGCGTTTCTGACCGGGGTAAACACATAGTCTCCGAACACATGATGCCTGATGAAACTATTGTTTTCTGCAAACGATATCATAAAATACCTCCCTAATTTTCAAAGTGATGCCGCATTCAAGAAAACAGTGAGAGTTGCACCTGTGCGGGGGAAATCGAAAGTGTCTCGATTCCATTGCCCGGATTCCTGTCAGTAAGAACGACACCACTACCCTGCACATCCATAATGGTGTCTAGGCTTTCACCGAATCCATCTATGGGGATAAAGCAGTATGGCACAGGCTTGCTATGGTTGAGCACAGCTTGGGCGTATAGTGGAATCCGTAGAATCTGACTGACAGCCTCCGCATCATGATAAAAGGTCAGATATCCGCCATTGAACATCGTGAGCACGAAGCTCGCTGGAACAGACTTTTTGACCAACTCATATGTTGATAAGAAGTAGTGAATGGGGATTGTTCTGATATCTGTCTCCATACCTCTCACCTCCGTGCATTACGTCATAGAAGCGCACGGTTGATACTGCGTTGCTTTCTGCAACAGGGCCAACACCGCGTTCTTGATATACCGGCCAAGCGCGACAGGCACGGAGTTCCCAACCTGCTGTTGCTTCTGCCCAAGAGTGCCGCAGATGCGGAAGTTACCCGGCAGACCCTGCAGAGCTTTCGCCTCGGCCACGGTCAAAGTCCGGTCCTCCAGAGGATGAATCAACGGAGGCTTCCGCCAGTTGACAATCGTCGGAGACGACTCATTCCAGGCAAGGCGGCGGTAGGTGCAGGAGTGGCGGTTCTTGCTGTTCGTCCGATACTCTTCCGGGATATCTTGGTAGTTTCCTCCTTATGGGACGAAGGACATCCTCTTCTTTGTATCCGCTCCAGGGAGTGTCACATCAGAGTAGTTGCTCCACTCCGGCGTCACTTTCCCAAGAGCCTCCCCCGCAGTGTGAATACCAGAGGTCAGTTCCAACGGTGGAAATGAGACCGCTCCAATCCGACTTCCAAGGATAACTGCACGTTTCCGTGTGGTGTAGCCACCGACTTTGGAGTCCTGAACGATATTCGCGCCCAGTTCATATCCACACTCCTTGGCGGTCTCCTTGATGGCGTCAAAATACGCCCCGCCGCAGGCAGTCAATACCTCAGGCACGTTCTCCATGGCGAAGACCTTGGGCTTCAAGGTCTTGACAATGCGCATGTACTGCACGATGAGGTCGCTGTCCGGGTGGTCATCCAGCCTGGTATGGCGGTTGGCATTCGAGAACGGCTTACAGGACGGGCCGCCGATAACGATGTCTGGGTCAGAGACCGTATCATCCAGAGGATACCCTGCTTGAGTGAATGCCTTGTGAATGTCCCCATGGACAATGTGCATCCCGATATTCTTCCGGTATGTCTCGCAGGCCGCAGCGTCATAGTCAATGGCGTAACGAATAGAGAACTTCGGGTCCTGAGCAAAGGGCCAATCCAGGATGCCTGCGCCGCTGAACAGAGAGACGACTGTGTAGATATCGGCAATGTCCTTTTGGACAGTAGAAACCGATAGCGGGTCCTGAGACTCAGCCAGGTATTCATCCAGGCTGATTTGTGTGTGCTCCAGAATCCGCCCTGCAGCCAAAATATCATCCAGACCAGCCGCCATGCGAAGCCTTGCCAGGTCCGCACGCTGGAACACGATGATGGGGCTTGTCTTCTTGGATACGGCTCCTGTGTGTACCTTTCCATCGGAGACGACGATTTGGTCATCGCTGATGTGGACGTAAAGCTGCTCCATCTCAGCGACCGCTTCCAGAATCTCCTTATTTCTGAGGTCTACCAGTGAACTCCATGTATTTCCGTTCTTCTTTCGGGAAATTTTGTACCGTCCAGCCTCTGCGGGGACAATACGGATGCTTCGGGACGCCTTCTCGATAACATAATCGTAGTGGCTCCCTACGGAAAGACGTCCTGCTGACGGGAAACTGAATGTCAGTCCCCGGCGGCTCTTTTTGATTTGCTTGTCGTTGCTGGTGCTGTTTTGCATCGCATAAAAACCTCCTTTGATAAATCGTTTGTGTATATATGGAAAAAGGCAGCAACCTCAGTAACGAGATTGCTGCCTTGAAAACAATATGTTGTGTCTTTTCGTGATACTTCCTTGATTTATACCATCATTGTACCATCCGCTTGCGCAATGGTCAAATTGACTCGGCGCTGAGGGATTGCTCCATATTGGAAATTATCCGGTCATAGAGAGTCTTGCGCTTCTTCTTAGAGAACGGCACCCCAACCAGGCGGCAGATAAGGAAATTGACCAGCAGATAGAAGACTGGGGCCATCAGGAGCCAGAAAATTGCTGTGGCGAACTCGAACGGAGCAGAAAAAGACTTATGCTCCGGGCCGTTAAAAAGCCGATTCAGCCCTGTTTTGAAGTCAGACACCACATTGCTTGCCCGGTCATGCGTACGTGCATCCAAATAGGTCTGGGCTGAGTCCAGAATCTCAATATTTTCTGGCGTGGAGATGCCATTCAGATTGTCACCCCAATAGTAGGTCAGCGTGCCATAGTCTTCGTGCTCTTCAATGTAAAGGACCACGCCATTCTCATCGGTGAAGGCGGAATCGTAGACATCGTGAGCTGGCGCTGAGGAAGAATAGACTGCGGTCTGAATATGGTAGTCATCTGCAATACGTGCAAAGGTATCCGGCAGATGCTCAATGTGATAATCCGCCACGAAACCTGTGTCGTCGTATACTGCCGTGACCGGCAATGCACCGGCCTCTGCGGGGATAGAAGGTGCGGTACGGCTGCCCTCAGTCTGACTGCTGAATGCCGTCATAAACATAGATATGGAGAGCGCCACAAGGAGAAGCGCCATAAAAAGACCGCCGACCTTGCCCCCCATATCCACTGTTTTGAAGAACCGTTTTACCTTTTTCACGTCGCCCTGCTGGTATGCACTGGCCAGCGCCGAGCGGGCACGCAGGCCGCTTATCCCGGCATGGAAGGCCGAATGGCCGAGACTGCTCATAGAGTTTCCTCCTCGCTGTGTTTTACACAAATATTGTACCATTTTTCGCATAGATAAGCAAAAACCCGACGTTGCTTTCAACAACGCCGGGTTTTCTGGGTTAGCCTTTTGCTTCCTTAGTTTCAAGGAATTCGTCCACTTGGCGGATGTACTCATTAAATAGTTCCGCCAGCATCTCTTCGTCCGTACCATAGACATCATCCGCAGTGACGGACAGGTCGCCTGTGCCGAGCGTCGTATAGCCGGTCAGTAGTCCATTCTCAAACCGGAGCTGGTAGCGCTCCCCATCATAGTCCATGCGTGGATACAGGAACTCAGCATCACCAGAACTCATGGCTGGAACAACGCACCAGCCAGTCTCCTTATCGACCTTGGTGATTTTCAATTCCCCGTCCTCCGGCGGCGTGCTTCGTTCTCCCTCGGCCACCAGGTCCAGAAATGTACCTGTGTAGGTCAAGTCGGACGGAACCGTATCGTTGTTTTGGCCAGCGTCAGCACATCCTGCGAACACAGAGACAATCAGCAGTAGTGCCGCGAACAAAGATAATTTTCGCATTTGTTTTTCTCTCCTTTTTCAAAATGGCAAATCAGGTTGGCCTTTTCCAGAGACACTCACTGTGCCAGTTTGCATCACGGGCCGGGGGTTTTCCCCGAACACGTCGAAAAGTTCGTAAATCGTCTTTGCGATTTCCACTTCGACGGTGGCCCGGTCTCCACCCCATTCTTCGATGGCTGTCTGCACAGAGTCCTCGATTTCCTGGGCAAGGATTTTGTTATAGGCTGCCGTGATGTCCTGTTCAGAAGGCTCATTGTCAGCTTGGGAGAAGAGGGCAATGATTTGCCCCCTTCTCCTCTGGTCCAGACTTTCAAAACATCTGCTTGCATGGCCGGGATAGGAGTCCCGCAGCGTGTAGCAGGCCATCCACCGAGTTTTAAGCAATACAGATGCCGCATCTTCCTGAATGATGAAGTCAGGTTGCATCCTGCAGACCTCCTTCGATGGACAGTTTCTGAATCAGGGCCTTCTTCGCAATACTAAGTACCACGTCCAAAGCGGCCCGGTACTGGAAGGCTTCCTGCAGCGATGGCTTATCGTCCAGGTCCAGCCCGTCAATCAGCTTGGTCTGCAGACGCTCCACAGCGGCGATGTTGGCAAATGCCTCCCGGTCGCCCAGACCCTCCAGCCGCTCATTGAGGGAAATGGAGGAATCGGCGTCGGCCTCATCCAGAAGCACATACGGTTTGCCAGTCGCCTTTACAGCATCCCGAATCATTTCCTCCGCACCGATTTCGTCGATAATGGCATTCGTCAGGGACACCTCCCACTGAGGGGAGCACTTTGGACCTTCCTCGCGGAGAGTAAACTGTCTGCTGACCTGTACTCCCTGTCCAACAGCAGTTGCATCCAGACCCTGTGCCTGCATCCGCTCCACAGTATCCTGGGCATCACAAGGACTATCACATAGAACTAAGGCATAGTAAGACTTTAGCATATAAATTTCTCCCTGTAAATATTTGTTAATTTAACTCTGCTTGAATCAGCCGGTAGATAGTATTCAGGGCCTCTCGGGATAGACCACGCTTGCGAATTTTGTTCATCGTGTAGTCCCGGAAGTACCCGACTACGGCGCGTTCCTTCTCTCTGGTATCGATTTCTGCCTCGTACTCTTCCTTGGAGGGATACATGACATAGGATGAGTTCGTCTCACAGGCATCGAAGTATTCCAAAGTATCTCGGAAGAACTTCAAGGTTCCGTGGACAGCAGGAACATCTACATAAACGTATTTCCGCTTGATAGCGGTGATGGTAGCCTCCAACGGAGCTTTCGCGCCGTGCCATCTGGCTGCGTTGCCGCAAGGCTCCAGGAATACCTTCTGCCCCTCTGCAATAGGAAAGACAGGATAGTTGCCCATGTCACCACCCCCAGGCCCAGTTCAGGAAAATATTCCATACATATCTGGCGAGGTCTGCCGCAGTGTAGACGGAAAAGACCGTATTGCCAGAATAGGCCATGGAACCCTGAAGTTCGGACAATGCGTGCTCCTTGAACTCCGCGCTGTTGAACTTCTTCAGTTCTTCAGTGTCAGACTTGAAAAAGTTCCCCGGATGTTCGTTGATATATTCAACTGCATCATGAAGCACTTTTTCCGAAATAACGGTGTTTTTCAAAACTTTTCTCTCCTTTCAAATGCTGGTCATACTTCCATGTGGTCGACAACCATCCCATAAGTAATATTTGGATGATGCTTGAAGAACTGGCCCAGGGCTTCGTCCATGTTGACTGCATCGGCAAAGCAATAGTAGTGGTCTTCGTGTACTTTGAACACGATTTCATAGCGGCCCAATTCGTTCCCGGGTACGTCATCAGGTTCCCGGTTCATGTCATACTGATGGTCCTCGTCATAATTTCGAAGCTCTGGATAACTTTCCATGCGCTTGCGAAGCTGACCACACGCGGCCTGTACTGCGCCATACAGCCAGCCATTGATGTACTCCTGACTCCCTGTCTGCACACAGTCATCGGTGCTTCCACCTGCGCGGCAGACGATGTAGAGGTCCTTATTTCCAACTTGATAGAAGTCGAGGCGCTCCAGGTTGAACTCATATGCAGGATAGTTGTTGAATCTGGAACTGTCTACTCTGAACATAGTGATTCCTCCGTTTTTTAAAAAATGTTTGTGTATATATAAAAAGCAGCTATACCCCAAAAGGATATAGCTGCTTGAAGTGTTATGAGATTGACTATGATTTCGATACTTCCTTAATTTGAGTAAATTATACCATTCTTTCAGACTGAAGGCAAATTTTGGCGTCCGTCACTGCTGTATCGAGTGAATAGTCAAAGACCTGGCTTCCATAGATGCTGTGCATCTCTCGATGGAGCATCTCTGCCAAAAGATTGATGAAAGCAGCGGATGTCTCCTTGGAAAATTTAGGGTTCTGTGACTCTTTCAACTTCCGCATGGCATAATTGGCAAACACCATAGCCTCTACTTCCGTCTCGACCCCATTGAACACCTGAAAGATACTGTTTTTTACCTGACTCTCATAGGAACTGATTGTATCCACGTTGAACGCTCCCCTCATACAAGACCCCATCCAGGGTCTCCAGGCCATAACTCCTGCACACCAGGGTGCCATCTTTGGAATGGACTCTCATCCTGCTCATAGCCGTTAGCCACAGCCGGGATTACAGAACTTCCATCCGGCAGTCTGGTCGGCTTCGAGTAGGTCCCGAGGTCTGCAAGGGCCTCCTTGATGCTATCAAATAAGCCTGAGACAATCAGGCTGCCTTGGTAGAGGAAGGTGCTTTTGCCGACCACACGGACGCCGTTGGACGGGTCGTATGTGATGACCTGCATCTGCACAGGCCCGTTGTTTCCTACACGGTCATAGCTCAAATAATACTTCAACATGAAGGTTCCTCCTTATAGAAGAGGGGCAACCAATGTGGTTGCCCCTCCCCTACTTTTCTTACCGGCACATCCGATACCAGGCGGCCAAAGCCGCTTTTCGGTTCTTGTGGATGCTGTCCCGCACTTTCTGCGAGAAGGCATCCCGCACGACCAGTCTGGCAGTGCCGTCACGCTTATCTGTGATGCTGGCTGTTACTCCGTACTGCTTATAGATGGTCTTCATCATTCGACCTCACAAATCAGTCATCTGGCTCATCGGTGACGCGCTTGCCGCACTCGCAACATGCAACTATTTCCTCATCATCCTCATCCCGGAAGAAGATATTGGAGCCACAATGCGGGCAGGAGCGGGTCGCAAGAAAAGCCCCTTCCCCATAGCACGTTTCCAGGTACTTTCCTGAATAGACGCCGCAGCCCAGCAGGGCAATGAGGTCAATGGGTTCGACCGCAGCGAGTTCCTTTGCCCAGCGGAGCACCTTCAGCGCAGCCTCCTTCGACAGGAGATAGATTCCTCCATCGGCTTCCGCCTTGGCGATTTCAGCATCGACCGCAGCGGAATATTCCTCCTCGGAAGTATTCATTACCCGCGTACTTCCCTTCTCAAACAGATGGCACAGGCCCATAGCAGAGAGCGGCAAATCGCGGGTAAACTTGGCGATGAGAGCCTTGGCTTCTTTCTTATCCATTTTATTCATAAAATGATACTCCTTTTCAGAATGTGAACTCATACTTCCCGTACTTGGCTGTGTAGCTGCCGTTCTGGTTCTGAACGACAGTTGCCTCGTACACACCGCCCGTCTCAGGGGCCTTGATGAAGGCCCGGGGCAAGTCCATCAGCGGCACACGCCGCTGCACATATGTCCGAAGGCGGGTATGCGCAGCCCCATCAGATTCAGGAACCTCGATGTCGTGTTCCATAATGACGCACTGGATGGCTTCCGCCTCCGCTCCACACTTGGAGCAGGCCCAACAGTCGTCTTCCTGGGGACCATGCGTGACCTCGCCTGCCTCGTTCAGAGCCTTTTCGAAGTTCCCTTCCGCGTCAACCTCCCAATCCTGGGTGACATGGACGGTCACGTCAAAGTGAGCTCCGCAATGGTTCGGACAGACATGCAAAGTGACCTCATCATACATTTTACTTCTCTCCTTTCCAGCACTTAAGCACCTCGCTTGCTTTTTCCTGTGCCTTTTTCTCCCGCGCAGCAACAATTTGCGCGAGTTTATTGAGCGCCTCCAGGAAAAGCCGGTGCAGTTCAATATCTTCTTCATCCGTCGTGAGAATGGTCTCTGTGTCCCAGCGGTCCAGTCCTTTATCCAGCAGAGTCTGCAGTTCCAGGGCGGGAACCGGGACGGTGACGGGAACGACACGTACCCCAGGCTTCTCAAGGCCCGTAAAAGCACCAAGGTGCTGGCCGAGTGCCTTGAGCGTATCGAACACATCCACCTGAACCACATCCTTGTTCTCGAACCGTCCAAAGTCGGCGCGGAGAACCAGCATATCTCCGTAGAGATAGATGTGCTTCAACTACGGCCGCTTGATAGTGCGGGCTCGGATGCAAAGGTCCAGGCGGTTGAACAGAGTGTTGCAGTCCGGCCCTTCCCACAGTTCCCGGAATGTATCTCTGATATCATACAGGATAGTATCCGTAGGGGCATACAGCACATAACGGAGTTGTCCATTGACCGTGCTCATGTACACCTTACCTTCCAGCCTTACACTGTGAGACGGCGCTGGCTTTACTGCATCTCCGTAGTACAATTTCAGCATCTTAAAGCTCCCCTTCCTCGTCCTGGCGGGTGCAATTCCCATTGATGTTGCAGGTCGAGCAGTCGTATATGCCGAGTTCGCAGTTGGTCGAATCTGCCTCCTCTTCGAGGTAAGCATCTTCGACATCGCTTAAGGCATGATATAACGTGTCGACCGTTTCTCTGAAGGCCGAGGCGCTGTCAATGAGCTTTGTCAGGCTCATGACATCGTGGATGCCAAGTTTTTCCGCGTCCATATGTACCGTCACACGGTCCTCAGTGGCTGCACCGCAATAGATTTTGCGAAGTTCGCCGACAACATCTTCCCCAGGGATACTGACCCGGAAGGTTTCTCCGACCTGGGTGGACATCAGGAATACCCAACCACTTTCGTCAGCAGTTACCTGCCAGCCCAGTTCTTTTGCTTTACTGACCAGCAGAGTCTTTTCTCTTTCATCCATGCAGTTTTACTCCATTTCTTTTAGATACCGTCGATAGAGTTCATCTGGCAGCAGCCATTGCATATAGTCATGGTCCTGAAACTCGCTGCATTCAAACTCTTCCAGACAGACGAACATCTGTCCATCGTACTCTTCATCTTCAATAAAAGCCTGAACCACATCTGTTAAGGCATACCCTCTGGTATTGCACCAATCGGCAATGTACATGTTATACGCCTCTAGCAGAATACTGTTGTATGAGTCCCTCTCAATCCGCATTCTACTCACCTATCCATAAAATAGTAGCGGCCGGTCAGCCCGTCCTGATTCTCTTCGTCGAATGCGACGGGATGCTTTACTCCGTTGCCGAAATCCAGCAGGCGCTTGTGGTGCGGCCAGATTTCAAATTTTTCCAACACATCAGAGTAAACAGCGCCGCTCGACATATCCACCTCGACCTGGAACTCTCTGGTCGTCCCGTCATCCCAATACACGGTCATCGTGGCCGGGACTTCATCCTCCAGCAGACACTCATCCGGGTTATCGATGTCGATATCGACTGCAGGAGTGTTCTGAATAGGGTAGGGACAAGTTTGAGGCCAGTAGATGCCCAGGCTGTCATCCTTGCCGCCGCAGCCGGAGAAGAAGTCATCCCAGCAGTAATCGGAGCAGGACTGGATGATGGAGTCATCACCATCGCATCCAATGAGGATATTCCATGCGAACTTCCGCATCTGCTGCATGATGAACTCTTTCGTGGCGTCCAGTCGTCCATTATCGTCATCGATGATGGAGGTCGGGACTTCGACCACGAATGTGTCCGTATAATTGGACACATCGAAGCCGTCGCGGTGCGTGCGGATGAAGGTTGCCAGCACCGGAGTGATGTCGGCGGCCTTTTCAGCCCACTGTGCCTCGTTGACGTAGAAGTCGGTGAGACCAGCTTCCATCCAGGCATTTTCCAGGATGTCACGGATAGCAGAAACCTCCTCCATATGCTCCATGCCATCGTCACAGGAAACGGCCTTGCAATGGGTATGGCCCAGATAGCACAGCAGATACATCCGTGTCTCGAATGCATCCGTGACCATGAGACCATAGGTCTCTCCAGCACCGACGTCCTCCCCTCCGTAGATGTAAACCATCCGGTTCACAGAAAGATGCGAGACACGTTCGGCAAGGTCCATGATGCCGATTTTACTCAAAGTTCCGTCCATGTTTCATTTCTCCTTCACTTTTTTGATGAGCACAGGAATAACCTTGTGCTCCAAAAGGAATTTCCTCAGCCCATCCGCTGTCGTGCTGGCAACAAAACTGGAATACCCAGTCATATAGCAGTCCTGCACCTCGATTTCCATACCGGCTGACTCACAGAACTGCCACGCAGGCGAGCTATCCAGATAGTCGTGGATAAATGCGTTGTCCAGGATGACAGTGCCATCTTCGGTATCCGCCTTTACATCCAAGGCATCCAAATAGGAATCTTCCGGGTCATCCGTCTCAAGAAACAACCGCAACGTACAGTTCTCTGGTTTTTGGGCCAGCATCAGCATGACTGCATCTGAAATCGGGCCAAAATCTGCTTTGAACTGCGCAAGAGGTACTGTGAAGCAGGGTGCGTCACAGTTCTCATTGCTCAATAGAACCAGACCATGGCACTCAGACGGCAGGACACCAGCAGGGTCGCAAAGCCATGGGTGTACACAGCAGGTCTCTCCGAAACTATACAGGATTGCCCCGGTCTTGGGGTCCAGATAATCTCGGTAATAGCCCGGCTCACCTTCATTGGAGTCGCTGTAACGAATCCAGTCCTCTTTCTCCCCCGGTTGCGCTGTGATTGGAATTGCCACAGCAGAAGTCTCGGCGATGATACGCTCCCAATCTCTTTGCATTTCCATCAGATATCCTCCAAAGTCTCCACATCGAAATGGTGGTAGACGCGCTTCGGGCCGACCATTGGGATACGCTGCCGGGAACTGACAACATAGCAGGTATGTTCCTTCCCCAAGGAGTCGGTGACTTGGACCGTCCCCTTGAGCAGGCGCATCTCGGAGAATCGTTCCCCGAAAAATTTGAGTGTGTCCCGGTCGAAGAAGTGGCCGTTCGGATGCTTCTCATAGTAGGCGGCACGCAGGTCGTAAACATCGTTGATTTCTCTTGTCATAGTAATCGCTCCTTTTAAAAATGTTGTGTATATATAAAAAGCAGCCACTCCCGCATGAACATCGGAAATGACTGTTTGAATCATAAATGATAGAATTTTTTCTTTAGATACTTCCTTGATTTTGCCCATATTATACCACTCAAAATTTTATTGGTCAATTTTGCGGGGGAGAAAAGGGTACAGCAAGAATAACAGGGCATCTAAGTACCTAAGCACCAAAGTGTTTTAGCAATTCAAACGTGGAAACCCAGAGCATCTGCCTCAAAAATCAGGAATACTCCTACCAAGTCTTCAATAGACTTCACAGACTCGTCGCTGTCAGCGTAGGCGATGAGGTTTGCAACTTGGTCTTCGTTCAGCGGTACTTCCAATTCTGACTCGTCCAACTTTGCAAAATCCTCATCATCAAATTTGTTTTCACCATACCCCCAAAGGGACAGTGCAATGATACCCCAGCCCTCTGAAATCGCCTCAACAGTCCGTTCGTTGCAGATAACGGACTGTATGGTTTCGATGGGTGATTTTCCTAACTTTTTGGAAACCGAGATGATTGACACTCCCCACGGATGAATCCGGGGGATTCTCGGTTCTCTGAGTATAGCGCCGTGGTTGCGTCTTATGCACTCTCCCCGAGCGTTAGGTTCGGGCGTGTCCCGCCCTACCATGTATAGCCTACGCCAAGAGACGCAGACCTTCGTTCAAGATGTTTTTGGCGGCATTTACGTCCCGGTCGTGGACAGTGCCGCAAACGGGGCAAGTCCACTCCCGGACGGACAAGTCCTTGGTTCCGGGCCACTGTGCGCCGCAAGCGGAGCAGAGCTGGGAGGACGGATAGAAGCGGTCTACTGTGACAACCACTTTCCCGTACCACGCCGCCTTGTACTCCAACTGCCGACGGAACTCGCCCCAGGAAGCGTCAGAGATTGACCGGGCCAGTTTGTGGTTGCGCACCATGTTCTTAGGGGCCAAGTCCTCGATGGCTATGAAGTCATAGTCCCGTACAAACTGGGTGGACAACTTGTGCAGCGTGTTCTGCCGCTGATTGGCAACGTGTTCCTGCAGCTTGGCAACCTTGACCCGTGCTTTTTCCCTACGCTTACCCCCCTTTGACTTTCGGGAGAGTTGGCGTTGGAGGCGGGCAAGTTTACGGGTGCTCTTGGACAGGAACTTGTGATTCTGGTATTCCACACCATCCGAGGTGATTGCAAATGCTTTAAGCCCCATATCAAGGCCGATTGCCGCACCAGTAGAGGGAACGGGTTCAATGTCTACGTCGGTACAGCACAGGGCGACAAAATATTTTCCGCTGGGGTTCTGCGATACGGTAGCGGAGAGGATACGGCCCCTGACCTCTTTGGAGACACTGCACTTCACAAGGCCAAGTTTCGGAAGCCGAACCGCCTTATCCAGTACCTGGATATTTGTCCCTACGCACTTGCTCTTGTATGACCGGCGGCGGTTCTTCTTGCTCTTGAACTTCGGATAACCGGGTTTTTCACCGCCTTTAACACGGCGGAAAAAGTTCTGGTAGGCGACATCAAGTGTCTGGACAGAGGATTGTAGGGCGGTAGCGTCAACCTCGCAAAGCCACGGGAGTTCTTTCTTCATGGAAGTCAGTTCCTTGTCCTGCTGGAATCGTGTGGGGGCCTTACCCGTGGTCTTGTATTCAGCAATCCGTTGGGCGAGAAAATGGTTGTAGACGTACCGGGCGCAACCGAATGTCTTCTGAATTAACGTCTGCTGTTCACGATTCGGATAGATTCTGAATTTGTATGAATACTCCATTTTCTCACCCCGTTTCATGCTTAATTATATCACAAAGCAGGAGAATACTCAATGGAAATGGCCGAGGGGCGGCTTATATCCCATGGATGAATCCAGGGGCTTTACGCCACCATTTGGTAAGTCCTGTGCTTTTGCATCAGTGAATCGGAAAACAATGGGAAAAATCATAATGTAGACCTCCTATTGTATGATGAATTTTATTGTTGCGAGCAGTGATAAATGGACTGGATAGAACGCATATCCAACCCACTTTGGGATTTTAAGCGTCTTGCCTCGCTGTTCCGTCTCCCTTTCAACCCAGAGCATAATTGGCAATGCAGTCAAAGCATACAGCTCAATATAATTGCTATACAGTACCGAGAACACAATCACCAGGGCACCGGCAGCACAAAAAGCTATGAGTGTCCCCTTCTGGACCCGGAACCTCAATGAAAAGGCTACCACCATGGAGACAGCCAAGAAGGAATAGTCCAGCCATGCGCCCGTGATAGCTGCGGCAATAGCCGTCAGCAGAAGCGTTTTCAGAAGATAATGTAACTGGCTGTCCAGGATGACCAAGGCAACAAGCCCCAAGACCCAGGATATGCAGATATTGAAGTTCAGTGCCGCTCCGGCTTGATACTGGACCAAGTTGTATGGGATTTGGGAAACGAGGAAAAGTGCAGAGACTCTGCACAAATACCGGGCCGTTGTCCCATGCTGCCTCGTGTACCAATATCCCTGCGCAATGCCGTAGGCAAATAGCGGCATTGCTATCCGGCCGACAATGCGAAAGGCCATAATTTCCGGGAAAAACAGCAGGCCGATATGGTCTACCAGCATCGTCAGCATTGCAATCAGTTTCAGCATACTTCACTTATGCGAGCAAAAACTCGATGACTGGTTTCGCCTTCGTATACCAGTCCAGCGAGGTCTGGCCGCCGAACCACTGGCTGAAGTCCCGGAGGATAACGACCAGATTGCGGAACAGGAAGGGACTGGCGTATACCTGACGGTCGCTGATATTCTCCAGCATAGTCTCTACCAACTGCTGGAACTGCGCAGTGGTGCAGAAGCGGTGGGCCTCCATGTCCTGGCAGATTTCCGCGAACTCTGGCATCTTGAGCACATCCACCATGTTGGAGTAGAGATACTTGTTCTGCCGTTTCAGTTTCTCGCTGTCCACCAGGATTGCTTTCGCAACATCTTCTATCAGGTACAGCAGCTCACGGCTTTTCTCCAACGACATCGACCGGCTGGACTGCGCCTGGTAATACTCCACGATATTGGCAATCGGCTCTACCGTATTTGCGTCACGGCCGAGGAACTGGGCCTTGACGAACATACAGGGAGAGGTCAGGAGCCGGTCCACCAAGGCGCTCTGAGAGATATTCTCCAAGGTTGCGACCGCCTCCAGATTGGTCGCCCCATAGTCGCTGATTTTCACCAGCTTCTTGCTGGGAGCGGGATTTTCCGGCTCACTCACCTGCTCCAAAACAGAGTCCGGTACGGGAATAGACTCGCACTCCCCAAACCAGGTGCGGTTCACCTCATTTGCCTTGGGATAATTCCTCATATAATTCTGGCAGACCGTATCGCGGCCTTCCCAATACGCCTTCAATCCATCAGGACTCAAGATGCCGATGATGTCTGCCGGAGCATCTGCCCGGATGATGGGGTCGGTCGCTTCGGAGTGCATGGTGTACGGGTATTCCTTGGCGAAAATTGGTTCATGGAAATGGAACAGAATGACCACAGCGTCGTCCTGAAGGCTCTTGCGGTCAAAAACGACCTCACCGGGGCCAGCCCACTTCTGGATAATGTCCATATCCGCCGCGTTGAACGGACTGAAAATAAGGCGGGTGGAGCAATTGGCGGTAATGGTCAACCAGCTTTCATAAGTCGGAGGAAGGTCCTGGATGCTGTTGGCTGTCAGGCAAAAATTCACATTATGCCGCCGGGCCGTAGCCAGTGCAAAGTCAAGTTTACTGATTTGCCCAATGGATGACATATCATGCAGGAGGAAATTCACTGGCGTGGGAATCGCCACAGACCCCCGCTGGGAAAGGGCGTTTGAGTCATTGAACAAGGACCGGAAAAACGTGCCGAAGAAGAACGCCGCGACCCTGGCATTCTGGCTGTCCCTGTTGTATTTGATGAAATAGGCACAGGGTGCAGTGCCGGGCAGGTGCATGTCCATTTGAGACAACTCCCTGGGAAATTCGGAGGCCGCCGGGTAGATTTTCAGAAGCGGCTCGACCAGCGACGGCAGCTTCGCAAGTACATCCTGCTGCAGTAGCTCTGCGTTCTTCTTAAACTTCTGATAGGATTCTTGAGCAATACGAGCTGCGTTGCCCTGGAACTCATCGTTAAAGAGCGTATCCAAATACTGCAGGCCGTAGGGGTTCTTCAGAAGCTGATACACCGTGGTCAGGGTCTTCTCATCATACTCATCGCCATATACGACACGCAGGATAAGGGCCGCCAGAAGGTTCTGCGCGGCGGCGGACGATTCAGACTTATCCCCCCAGGCCGGATTCACAATCGAATGAGCAAGGAAATCCGCATAGTATGGGTCCCCTGCCCCGGGGCAATTCTCCGCATAGAAGAACGGTTGAAGAGGTTCCCAGCTATCGCTCAGTTCGGGACGCTCCAGGTCAAGATACCGAACGGTATAACCTTTCGCACTCAAATACGTGCTCATCGTATTAAAAAGCCTGCTTCCCGGGTCATTTACTAGGATGGATTCACGGCGCTTGACGACCTGGAAGATATAGTTCTTGGTAAAGGACTCCAATTTATCCTGAGCTCCTGTAACCAAGATGTTCCGATTGAGCCGGTTCCGGCCATCCATGCGGAACACGATGGGATACTTTCCACTCTTATCAATCTGGCCCAGAATGGTGCCAAAGGCATTCGTCTCAGCCTGGACAACGGCTGCATCCTGATAATCCGTTGGACGAAGGTTCTGGATTGTTGCTCTGGATTTTGCCTTAAGTCTCTGCAAGATATCCATAAGATATAACCTCCTATATCTTGATGTATATATTTTACCATTTAAAATTTTATTAGTCAATTTTTAGAAAAGAAAAGCCCCTGCGTTCGTAAGAACGCAGGGACTACTGTTAATATGGTGGCAGTGGGTGACGAATCACATTGTCTCCAACGGCATCGTCCCAATCCAGGAAATCGCTACACTGCTCCAATGGGCAATTCTTATCGTCTCTGGCGCATAGGAACCGCACCCCACAAATTTCTCGCTCAAACACGGGTTCTGTGCAGGGGATATGGTAATGATAGCTTATCTCGACCATTCTCGGGATACCCGATTGCCGCTCCACGGCAATGTGGCCTATAATGACACTGGACCAGGCCAAGCCAAAGCTATCTACAATGGCAATGATTTCAGGCATATAGGTATCGTCCCCAGTCTCTGGGTCGATTTCCTCTGGGGTTTTACTCCGCAGGTAACAGTCAATATCACTGTCCTCGGTTTCCTCATTGCGGCCGAAGGAACCGACTACGATAACATAAGGGGCAATCGCCCTGAGGAATGATTCAAATACTTCCATACGGCCTCCAGTAAACAAGCTATCGGGTATTGTTAATGAAATCATATCACACCTTACTTAAAAAGCAAGCCAGTGTACGCATAGATTTCGTTTTGGATGGACGCTTTTGCGCGCATCTGTCCATTGTTCGAACAATCGACTACTAACCAGCCCAGGCTGGAGGCAATCTCCAGTTCTGCTGTACGGACAGCTTCTTCCTGCTGGAGCATATCATCCGATATGGATGCGCCACCGGCTTGCGCACGAAGTTCGACAGGCACATCAAGATACAGCACGGTATCCGGCGCAGGCAGATGGAGCTTCATGTAGGCTGTATCGATGAGCCAGCGGTTATAGTCTCGGCGCAATTCTTTGGGGAAGCGACTCCCCTGCTGGAGAAAACTGTGAGGGACATAGTTCTCAATGATTGCCAGCCCACCGGCGTTATAGTCCTCGCCCCAATCAACCCTGAAGGAGTGCCAAATATCCATCAGGTAGACCATAGTCGCTTCATAGATATCCGGCGGCGAGCCAAATACACCGGCCTCCAGCTTGCCTACAAGAGACTCGCTGTCATCGTCCCATGGGAGGGACAGGTCAAAGACATTGGGAAGTCTCCATTGCGGGTTGTTAGCCGCCGCATCCATTAGGAGACAGCTCTGCTCTCGGACAATCCTGGTGACAGGACCCTCCATCGCAATCAGATGACCGTTTCGCATATTATATACTACCTCTTTTCATTTTAGGGGAAGCCCCGCACAAATAGTTGTGCGGGGCTTCAGTTTTACTGGTATCTTTCCGGGTGCTCGCCCATATCAATGAGCAAATCCGGGAGGTCAAGCTCCGACTCATACAGAAGACCATCTGCCGCATCAATCCAGGAGTGGTTCCCGTGATGCCAGCAGTGCCACTGGCTGAAAGTTGTCGGGTCGTGCATCTCCTCCAGAAATGCCGTCAGGTTGGGCAGTCCATCGACTGCAGCCGAGACGCTGTTGACGATATCGCCAGCATCGCTCTCAGAACCGTTTCCGATGTAAAAGGAGATGCCCATAGATTCCTTTTGCCACAAAAATTTCTTGTGCCAAAGGATGCGATGGCCATTCAGCCGTTCCGCACATGTGAGGCGCTCATCGGATGGGCCTTCCACAGAAAGGAAGAAAAAGATTTTTTCAGAATTAGGCATAGATAAATCCTCCGTTCTCAGTCTCCAATAATATACAGCATGTAGAGGTCCCAAACGAACTTGGCAGCCTGTGACTGTGGCATCTGCAGGTCAGCACCATCGTTGGCGCGGTCCGCAGCCCACTCATCGACCGCTTCCTGAAGTTTGGCATGAAATCCAGCGCTGTTCCGCATGGTGGCGATATCACCGTTTCTGACTGGAAACTGCTCTTTCTGGTTGCCAATGTAGTCCGTTGCGTCCAGAAGGATGTCCGCCGCCAGGTCACTCAAGTCACTGAACTTATCCATGCCAGATGCGTCCAACGCCAGGATTCTGTCCCGAACCCCATCATTGAAAATGGAACGATTCCAGAAACCTTTATGCTGACTGTTGAAGAAATTCAGCCCTGTGTTGGAATCCAAATCCTTGATGCTCTGAATCAGCTCCGCAGCCTTTTCATGGCCAAACGTGGAAATGAGAAGGTCGATGCCTTTCACCATCTGGATAGTCCCCTCGCAGGCTTTTTGAATGCTACGGAACCGCTCAGCGTAGTACTCATCGACCGTGAGGTCGCCCTTGGGACCAAACTCACTCAATACAGCGAGGTCAGCCGACATGGTTGCCCGGCCATTGATTGTGTATTTCTTCCGTTTGAACGAAAGAAACTTCCACGACCCATGGCTGTAACGGTGCCCGATAATGGCATAGGGGCTGTCCTCCGTCAACTGGACATAGACATCCAGTGTCGGAACCGGCACTCCAAAGTCCCAGGTTATCTCAGCACGCATGTGGTACTCCGCAAGTGCCGCCTTCGCCTCATCCGACTCGACCATCTCCTGTCGGAGCAGCCCCTGCAGAAACGAGGTTTTCCCGGCCAGCTTTCGAATCCTCTCCTCCTGCGGGACGCCCAGAATCGCCGCGTTGATTTTGTCAATTACTTCGTTCAGTGTCATTTCAATTACTCCTTCCGTAGAGGAGCGCTACCACTCCTCCGCTATATCTGGTATCGAACCAGTGCCAGATGTCCTCACGCTCCGTTCCGACCGGGAAGCCATGCCAAGGCTCCGCCAAGGTCATATCGCTTTCCTGGTGGTCATCAAACGGTACATCCGCCAGCTCATGCCAAAGCCGCTCCAAATACTTGTCGCAGTAGGAATTTGCCACTGCGAGAAAGGTATTGAAGTTATCAGCGTCGTAGCAGACTCCCTCTTGGATGAGGGAACCATCACTATCCAGCAACCCGGCCTGGGTATTTTCCAGGAAATGCTTCTGCGCAGCGGCGTTGTAACCGTCCATATCGCCCATGAAGCGCTTCGGGTCCGGCTGGCGGTGGAAGTGGTAGAGCGACGGGCAGAGGTGATTCAGGATATACAGAAGCCTGTATCCATCCACATCCTTCTGTGCGCCATTCGGGCCATACTGGTCCATCATCTTTCTTGCCCAAGGTTCGGACTCTGTAATCCAGATGGGCAGTTTCTCCAGCAAACGCTCGTTTTCCTTATATTGGAGCTTTTCCGCCAGGTCAGTTACTCTTCTCGTGCTCAACGAAAGCCCTCCTTTTCGTCTTCAATCGCATTCTCCGCCCATGACCTGAATGAATTTTTCTCTCGCTCTCTGGCCAGACCAGCGAGTTTCAAAATATTCATCCAGGTCCCGATACAGATGTTTCTGTAAATCATCGGGAAGACAGATACCAGGGACTTTAGTCTCTTTGTGAGCCATGATGTCCTTTGCCAGCAGAACTTTTGCCTGATGAAATGCTGCTTTCAGGTCATCCTTGGTAATCCAGCGGAGGCCGGACTCCAGGCACGGATACCCAGTGCCATGCCACTTGTTGGGCTTCAGGCAACTGGACAAAGAAATGCCATTGACTCCATCATAGCTGATGGTCATGATGGCGTTGGTTGGCTTATGATAGATAAGCCCCCAGGCACTGTCCCTACTATCGTACAGATAGGCGTCCACATCATCAGAGATGAGGGACTCCAACAGAATCTGTAAATGACCTCTTTGCTTGGTGTAATATTCAGACATGATATACCCCCCGTTCGTTCAGTGCTGTTCTTCAACAGGGATAAAGTGAAGTTCCCCGCCTCTCACATGCTCGGCCAGCAGTTTTGCAACGCTGGCGGCAGGGCCATCGTTCCAGTTATCCTCCACGACCGAAATTATGGACTCCGGCTCAACAAATACGGTGCTTTTTACAACCATATCCACAAAGCCAAACGCCCACGAATTGGCCTCGAAGGTGATGACCTTCGCCATCAGCATCGCTCCGATGGCCTGCTCCAGGTAATCGATATCCATATGAATTCTCCTTCACTGTGCCGCTCTTTCAAGAAGACTGGCCATTTCTGTACCAGTCATCTTCACATAGAGACTGGCAAGAATGTTCTCGGCTTTGAAAGCAACCAACCAATCTCCGCCTTTCTGCTCTATGAAATCGAGGTGGAACGGACGGAGGTGGTCGGGAACCTCACTTAAGAGGCCCGGAGCCACACGGCACCAGCAGACCTTGAGCCTGCGGGGCTCTCCCTCAGCAGGACGCCGCTCGATGGTGGCATGATAATCTCCAAACCGTCTCTCCTTCAGATATGAAAGTTGAAATAGGCTGGCAGGTACGAACTGCGCGTAATGGACGCTGCTCCCCAGCATAAACATCACTCCTTTACGCCATCCGGCAGATTTCGGAAAATATAGGTTGGAATGTCCTTGACGACGACCTCGTACAGAGCACCGTGCGGCAGGCCCTTGGTCGCCGCAATGTCCATAAGCAGGCACTCGTCATCCATGAGTTTGCTGATGGCCTGCTTGAAATACCGCAGGTCGTAGTCCAACAGGTTCGCAAGGCTGTCCGGCATGAATCCCACAGCATAGCTGTTATTGGCAGCCATATCAATGGGGACCAGATGCTCAGTCGGCTCGAACAGGTTGAGGATAGTCTGAAGTTCGCTTGCGGTCGGACTTGCGTCCAGTTCCATCTCAAACAGAACGGCGTGGTCCGTCACCGTCTTATGTCTGGTGGCATTCAGGGAATCAACCCACTCCGAAATGCTCGGGTCGCCTTCATCGGGAGCAAAATCGGCTTTGCAGTCACATGTTTCTCCCACGTAGTCGTAGCCATCGCTGACAAAGACTCCGGTCGAACTGTCGAATCTAGCCTTATAGAGCACAGGAAAAACCCTGCCGCACGCCTCGCAGCGCTGTATTACCAATTTAGTAATACGTCCCAAAATATCCATAACATTTCCTCCTTGAAAAAAATGAGGGGAGTGGCTGATATGCCACTCCCCTTGCGTTTACTCGTCTTCGCTGCCGCTTTCGCACTCCGACATCAGGTCGTCGACGTCAGCGGAGGGGAACTGGAACTCATCAACAAGTTCCTCCCGAGTGAAACCCAACTCAATAAGCTGAGCCAGGGCCTCCCGGGAATGTCCACCTGCGTCATCAATCATCCGGTCGATGATACGATTGATGAGTTCTACAGCTCTCTTAGCCTCCATTGAGACCTCCGGCTCTGAAATGCGCGTGAACCGAGGGGCTGTGACCCCATCCTTCGTCACCATCTCATTCCACATAGAAGCCGGTCGAACCCAAATCTTGCGGTCTCCGTATTCCGCCTGGTAAACCACCATGGGTTCCAGAGTCTCAGAATGTGTTGCAACAGCCAACACTTGATACTCGTTACCCTTGTAGTGGCGATACCGGCCAGGAGAAATTGTGCTGTTTCCCATACGGTTTACTTCGCCTCCTGGTCATAGCCGACAGGGGCAGGCACGAATCCCTCGGGAGCGGAAATCACCGTCTCCCGGCCGAAATAATCGACCGAGATGACGACGCCGTTCCCGTCCATGTAAATGGCCGGGGTCATCGCGGCGACCAGTTTCGCCTGGCCATCCTGCAGTTCAAAGTACAGAATTGTGTCATCGGCGTCGACCAGAGTGATTTTCCCATCCTCAGCCATTTTTCCAACTACAAACGGTGCCTTGCCGACCACGGTCTGCATACCGTCAGAGGTCGTCTCGACAATATTACCGTCCTCATCGGTCTGGAACACAGGGCCAAGCATGGACACAACATTGTACCCATTCTCCGCATAGATGAGATTTTCAAACTCGTCCATGTAGAGCGCAGGGGCGAGATAGGGAGTAAACTCCGTTTCAGTGCCTTCCTCGTCTGTGGTGACGATGGTGCCATCCTCTTCCATGCGGATAGCATTCCCGATAGTAGGCACCACAGTAGTCTTGCCGTTCTCGTCCACAGTGTGGATGACGCCGTTCTCATCCATCATGATGGCGGGGCCGATGTCGGTCGGCTCGGCGTCAGCGGCGTAGGCAACGCCCACGTTGCAGAGGACGGCCATAATGGCTGTCAGGCAGAGGATAAAAATGTGTCTTACGCTGCGAGTTTTCATGGCTTTCATTGGTTCATTTCTCCTTTAAAAAATTTGTTGTATATATAAAAAAAGACAGCACACCCGGAAATCGGATACACTGTCTTGAGCCTTAGAATATATTTTGAGGTTTAAATTCGATACTTCCTTATTTGATGGAAATATCTTACCATGTTTTATTTTTTAAGTCAAATTTAGAGGGGCGGACAGAAAATCCTGTCCGCCCCTAGCACAATTAAAGGGCACTCTGCTCCTCAGCACAGCAGAAGTGCGCTTCCACATACCCCTGAAGCTCCGCCAGATTACTCAGAATCTGCTTGATTGAGGTGATGCTGGAACTGCCTTCCTTGACATACCGGCTGTGTTCCTGATTAGAGAGCACGTCATCGGCGACCGCTGCATCCATCGGGATGGTGATACAGGTCTCCGCAACCTCGTTCTCCTTGCTCATGTGGTAGGTGATGCAGACATTTTTCCGCATTTTACTCATCCTCCTTGAAATCGTTGTAGGCGATGGTGATAGGCTCATCCCTGGCCTCGTCATTGTAGACTCTGGCCATAAGCCCCGGAGTAAACACCGGAACAGCTTTCTGGGTGCCAGACCAATAGCCTATCTCGGCGAATTGGATGCGTTCCTGCGGAATAACGCTTCTGGGGTCTTTCTGCTCAGGCTCGCACATTCCGCCGCCGGGGACATACTCAATTCTGGCGACAGGGACCTGTTCCCCGCTGTGTTTGTTCAGGTAGATGTCGATTCCGGGGTACTCATCATCAGGCGCTTCACGGGCAACCAAGGCCCCCATGGGCGTCTTGACGCCAAGCAGAGGCTCCTCCGTCTCCTTGACCGGCGCAGCCAGAGCAGGCGTCTGGAGTTCCTTTATCTGGTCCGGGGTTGCATAGAAGTTGTATCCGCCGCTGTTGATGAAGAGGGAAATACCGTCGCTATTGACAGTGACTTCCCTTACCACACCGCTCCAGTGGTAGTCCTTCTCATTGACAACCCGGTCAATCAGAGCGCTGGCCCGGCTGAGCATATCGCCGTTCACAGCGGGCTTGGCCAGCGTAAAGCCGCCCAGCCAGTTCATATCAAACTCCGGCTCGCTGGGCGCATAAGGAAGCCCTTCCGCCTGGATAAGACTCTCTACCTCCGGCTCCGGGAAGTAGGAGTTCCCTTCAAACGCGAACCGGCCTTCCTGAAGGGCGGTTTTGACGATATTCATGACAACATCCATGTCGCCGTTATCTTCCGCACCAGTCTTGAGGATGGTATCCGCCTCGTCATCGTTGAGCTGCAGGGTCACGCCTGCACGGAACCACAAGTTTTTCATGTTCAAAATCTCCTTCTCTTGCCCCGCCCGGCGTGTTGCCAGGCGGGGCATATTGTTAGTTAGTCGAAGCCTTCTCCCTGGAATGGGCCTTGAGGTAAATTGCCGCACCAGACATAGCGGTTTCCGTCGGTGTCGATAGGAAAAATCCCATACCCAAGATATTTGGCAATCTGGATAAATCCCCGATACGGGGTACAGCTTTCAAAGTACTTGACCATGAGCGTCTCTGCAGCTTCCTTCGTCTCTGCCTTGAAACTCTCGCCTCTGCAGGTATACTCCCACTCCACTATCGTAGGTGGAGTATCCCGCTCTACCGTACTCAGATTGTCGAACTCATCCGCCAAAGTATAGGTCCAGGTATTCTTGCCGGATTCCGATGCCTTCTGCTCCTGCATCCTGATAACCTCCTTACTTTGCCTGATAGACGATGTTGTACCAGAGTTCAACATCATCATACCCGCCGCCGTCATGCTGCTTGTACGTCACCGGGGTCACGCTGATACTGACGACATTGACCGTCTCACAGAAGCTGTTGACCCGCTCCTCAATCTCGCTGGGAGTCAGTCCGGTCCGCTCCATTCTGGGAGGGCGTCCGATGCTCTGACACTCACATACTGTAAAGCGAAACACTTTTACTTTCATTGACAACAACTCCTTATCTCAGTTCACGCCAGTTGCAGATAGGCACATCCTCATCGAAGGAGAACTCAAATGTATCCGGGTTGCCCTCATCGTCTTCCACACGCAATCTTCCAGAAAGCCCAAGAGAGCGGCAGAGAATGGCGGCAAAGTTGTCGCCATAGTCGTAATGACTGCGGGTACGGAGTACCAGATGCCCATTCTCAATGTCACTGGCATCCCACCCGGCGCAGAATACGTGCTGCTCCTCCGGGTAATCTTCAAAAATCGCAGGCAGGTAATCACGAGAGACTGCACCGGAGATAGTGCAACATTCAGCCAGCCGTTCCAGGTGGTCGACCAGCTTTTTCAAGGCGGCGGGGTCTCCATAGAGCTTTAGAATTCCGTAATAGAACTTTGCCATTCGTGCTTCCTCCTCACCGATACCAGTACTCATCGTCTTCCCGCTCATCCGCCTGGACAACGGTCTCTTTGACGCCGGGGAGTACGATGTACTCCTCATCCAGAGTATCGAGCATATCCGCAACATCCTCGACGACCTCAATGTCAAAGACTTCTTTGGTCTTCAGGTTGACCTTGCACCCAGCCTCGATAAGTGTACCTCCGTCCCAGACGGAGACAAATTTGGCCGGGACAATGAACTCAACATCCTGGTTCCGAGTTTTCTCCCACTGAGAGAAAGCCATATCCTGATGCCGTCTCAGGCATTCAGCAAGTTCGCTAACAGACGTGCCTACGGTATCTACCAACTCACAATCCGTTCCATTGATATCGTCAATGAAATGAATCGAGTAGTAGGAAGGGACTCCATCATCGCCCTTCCGCTCAATGAGCTGGGCTTTGAAAGCCTTCCCATCGAAGGTCATCAGGTCCAGGTAATCGCTGCAACACTCATCATTCTCCGTGGCAGGCCCTGCTCCCAAAGAGTTTCGGAGCTGATTTGCCAGCCAGGTACAGTCTGCGAAGATAAACGGGATAGCATTTGACACAGGTTCATCCTCGGAGGATACTTCCTCATTTCCGGTGTTCACCCAAATCCGGCCACGGTTCTCATCTCCCATAGGGGAAACCATAAGGGATTCCACACCCATGGCATTCAGGAAACTGGCCACCACTCTCCCCTGTTCGACGCTGGGGACGATGATATTGTTTCCAATGGCCGCAAACGGCTTGACGGGATTCTTGGGCAGTGCCTTGGTAATGCGCTCATAAATCGGCTCAGATTCCATGAACTCAACCAGAGCCTGCGCCATTTCCGCAGTCATCACCTCCGGGAACTGGAAGTGTGGTTCCAGCGTCGGCCGATAAGCAAAAGCAAAAGCCGCCGCCATCTCAGCCTCGGCCTGGAGAGAATCGATGGTCTCCCAGGTATAGTCCCCAAAGAACTCATCCAGGGAACCATAACCGGAATCCTCAGCGAACTTCTGCAGGAACCACTCCTTGATAGCGAGAATAGCCGTAGGCAGCTCGTCGTCACAGCGGTTTTCCTCCCACTCCTCATCGCTTTCCCACTGGGCATAGCCTTCAATCAGCAGGAAATCTCCAGACAGTTTTTTGTTTTCCATGTTTTCATACCTCCGATAAAAATAGTGATAAGGAGGCTGGACATCGCAGCCCAGCCTCCTTTCAGAATGAATTATGTGCAGAAGTTCCCTACCATTTCAGCGTACTTCTGCCGCTGCCTCTCAGATTCGACCCGGTTTTCAGCCAGCTTTCGCTCATTGCCGGGACGGAACTCCCAATAGGCGGACTGCTCTGCCACGGCCATGTCGATGAGATACATCTCACCGGCCTCGGTCATCATGAGGTCGACCGACCAGGGGCCGGAGAGTCCTTCCACTTTGGCCATGTGCTCGGCAACCAGTGCCTCTGCCATGCTTTTTTTCTCTTTGAATGTACTCTCCAGCCGTTCCCGCTCGTGGTCAAAAATGATTTTGTCCGTCGCATCATAGAGACGGCCGTAAACATAATCATAATCCCAGTAGTTGGCGGTGAAGAGTACCTTCTTGAGGTCAAAGTCATAGAAGACCCGGAACTCAGAGCGCAGCGGCAACCCGTGGTAAATGCAGGGTGTTACTCTCTCGTCATGCCGGATGCGCTCCCGAACAACCAACTCACTCCAGCCACCACCCATATCCGCGCCACAGCAAGCTGCGGCGTAGTTGATATTGATGATGGCGTCAGTCAGTTCATTGGGCAGGACCATGCAGGACTTATCCGCATCGAACTTGTTGCTGAAGTCTCCATTCTTTACAAAGAGGAGCCCCTGAAGCCCTGCCTCTTTCAGCCCTGGGCGTACGATGCTGTCCACCCAAGCCCGTACGGCGGCAATATCCTCATCCGGCTTCTCCATGTAGAAATGCTTCATCAGCTCCGACGGCACGGAGAATACTGTGGTCTTTGGGACCTTGATGCCGCAGTCCTTGACAGCGGGCCACCACTTAGAGAACAGGTTCGGCATAGAACGCTCCCGGGCAAAATGCCCGATGTGTGCGTAGAACTCAGTCACCGGCTCGATTCTACGGGGCGGGTCATCGTAATCATCACGTTCCACCAGCCATCCGCCAAAGTAGCGGGTGATGGTCTCCATGATGTTTACCGCATGACCCCAGTAGCCAATCCGCAGAATGGATGTTTCGGCCTTGACCATATCTGCCGCACCGAGTTTCTCATAGTACCGCAGACCCTCATAGGTATTGATATTGCGGTACTGGTAGTTCAGGAACCGCTTCTCACCTTCATAGGTAAAGGAAATCCAGCCGAATTCCGTCTCATAGTCTTTGGATTCGCCGTAAACTTCCTTCACGTCATCCAGTTCGGCGATAGGCCCCAGATTGTCCACCTTGAAATTCTTCTTTGCCCCCTTGTCGAACAGGAGTTTGACCATCTCAAACAGAACGTCAAAATCGATATGTCCGTTGAGACGCAGCTCAGAACTGACACTCATGCCCTTTCCCTCCTTCTTAACCAGCAATTTCGCTGATGGTAATTTCGAAATCTTCGTCCTTCATTTTGTCACGAATGACAAACTTGGCTGCATCGCCGTCCAAAACCTCGTACCCGGCACGGGCCAGATAACTTGTGATTACGGAAAACAGCTCATCCATGTTAGAATCCCCCTCCTTACTTGGCATTGGTATAGGACTTAAGTCTCTCGCAGTACGGGACAGACTCATCGACGTCCCCTGGCATAGTCACTTCAGACCAATACTGCTGGGTGTCCATGGCATTGTCAGAGAAGGTCTCCTTGCTTTGGACCTTCTGCGCCATGTAGAGGCGCATCAGCCGGTCCATAGCAGCGGGGTCCTGTACATCTGGGAGTTTTCCATGAAAGCGGAACATCACCCGGTCCATCACGGACGGGTCCAGGTACTCCCCGGCTGCCAGAGCGGTCTTAACGTCGTCTCGGCTGGCCATCAGGATTTCCTTCAGGATGATTTGGCACATCCCGGGGTTCCCATTCGACAGCAAGGCGACGACAGCGTACAAATGGTCTGGGATAACATCATCCAGGCCGACCAGCAGCATCTTTCCCTTCAGGATGGAGCAGATAGGGTCTGCATAGATGTCAAACCAGAACGGAATGCCGTCTCGCCATAGTGTGATGACTCCAGATACTGCCTCGTTCACACCAGGTCATCTCCTTCCTCATCGTTCTTGCGGATTCCGGGCGTATGGTCACATGCGTCCTTGCAGGACCATTCACGGTCAATGCCAGACTGACTCACACAGTGCATATGCTCACAGGCCAGGTTTGCAATGGTCTCCGTGTCATTGAGCACCTCGTCCTTGCTTCTGCCGCGCTGCTTGAAGTACTTCTCCGGCTGGGCCTGGAGATACTTGACGATATCCGCCCTGGCCTGCTTATAGCCGAAATGTGGCTTCACTGCCGGGTCAGAGTTGTTCGTGACCCATGCGCTGGAGCAATACTCAGGCAAACTCTCAATGCTGATTCTGTCAGCACTGGGATGCAGGCAGAGGATAATGAATTTGTCCTCAAAATCCATCGCGCCGTACGGCTGCTCATGGTCTCCTGGGTGAAGTGCGGCCTCGAACTCGTTGTAGGCATTCACCAACTCAATGAGTTTGTCGCCCACACCATCTGCGCAGTGAAAGGCTTCCCATCTGCGCTGGCCGGTGGGTTCCTCCCAGCACAGAACCCAACTCTTGCGAAGGTCGGTCACGTCCGAATGGCTTTCAGACTGCAGAGCCCGAATTGCCATCTCCACCGCTTCATACTCGGCCTCACAGTGCTCCAGCACGGAGTAAGGGTCGGCGTCATCCTTTGGAAGGATGCTCTTTTCCAGCGCATGGCGGAGTTCATCCATCCGGCCTTTGAGAAGGCGGTTGCTGTCCTCCAGAATACTAACTGCTTTGTTTACCTTCTTGATGTCCATAAAATCGTCTCCTTTGAAAATGTTTGTGTATATATGAAAAAAGCAGTCAGGCTCATAAAATGAACCTAACCGCTTAGAACCTATAAAATAATGCTTTTGCGTTACCATACTTCCTCGTTTGATAGTAATATCCTACCATCTATCGTCCGTAAAGTCAAAACGGCCGCCCGCATATCACTCATACCGTGCAAGCACTTAAGCGCTTAAGTGCCTAAGTGCTTACATGTGTTAGAACTGAACACAGAGAAAGGGCCCCAGCATATACTGGAGCCCTTTATGAAATTGGTTACGGGTATGCGGTGGCAAGCATACGAGCTTTTAACTCGTTCAGCTCTCTGCATACCTTCTCTGCTGTCACCCGATGGGCATATGTAGCGAGCTGCTGCCCGTACATTTTCCGGCCGGTATATTTGTCCACGGAAGCAGCGCAAATGGCCACGCTGGTGCTTCCGGCAATCGGGATGACCTCGGCGTTCCAGCCAGGGTCAGAAAACTTGAACTTTTCAAAAGCAAGGGCCTTCTTGGATTTCATAGAGTCTCCTCCTTCACGACCTTCCGCTCGGCATCGGTCAGCAGAGCATCCCAGTACGGAACATTATGTCCTGCGTTCCAGGAGGAACTGCTCAGGCAGTCATCCGGGATTCCGAGCACCTCTTCAATGTGGTTCAGGGTATCCTCGTACATCTGTTCCAAGTCCGTATCCGACGTATCCCATTTAACGAGGGATTGTACCGTGACATCCGCACTTCCATCGTCATACCGCTCAATGCGCATACGACGGTTCTCTGCTTTCTCTTCTGCGCCCTCAGGTACGGCGGTATAAGTGCCCTGGACCTGAAACCGCATCATATCGCCATAGACGGCGACACAGCCTGCATCTCCGCCAATCACACGATTTTTGATTTTCACGTTCGCCCCTCCTCAGATAATTTGCAGCAGGCCGGGAGAAATCTCCCGGCACCCCTTGGAACAGGGATAGGTGCTCTTACCATCCGGCCATTTCACATGGATTCGTACCCCAGTACAGCCCTCCATGGTGCAGGGGCGGGAATGCATATTCAGGATTTGGCCAACCATCTGTCCATTCCGGGACAGCATCTTAGCATACGGCTCTTTATTCAAAACAGTTTTCCCCCTTTACTTTGAGTAGAACACCTTATGGGCCTGGATGGTGACATACCCATAGAACGGATTTCTGATTCCATTCCATTCTGAAGCCATCGTCTCCTGGATGACCTTCACCAGATACCCTTGCTCATAGGACCCGTCCCATAACTCTATCGAGTGGTCCGGGTAGTCCTTCAGATACTGGATTGCCGCTTCCGCAAGCAGGTCCACAGAAGGTGTGGGCGACACAAGCGTTTGCCATCCCGCTTTCGGCTCCTGATGGAACCACCCGATGGCAAATCTACCGTCCGAGGTCGTCTGATAGACGAGGTTCCGTGGACGGGTCCGCTCATCGTTGGCCAAGTCCAAGGCAAAAGCGAGTACAGCCCTTAATTGGCTCTTGGTACAGGAAACCTCGAACACCTGGTTGCTGCTGAACATCACACTGCCCTCCCAGCTCTGCGCCCAGCGCAGGCCGCCAGGGCCTCATTCCGACTGATGCGGCCGTAGGTAATGTTCCAGTACCAATGCTCGCCAGAGCAGGCCATTACGGCGTCCTTGACCTCCAGAAACAGCCGGGCAGACTTCTCCGTCATGCCGGGCAGTTCCTCGACCCAAAGAATCTCGCCAGGCTTGTCCGGGCAGTATTGCATGACCCCATGGCCGTTGATTTCCGCTGCGTTGCTCTCCCATTCACAGCCGCTCCAATGCCAGACGCCTTTTCCCGTCAGCTCCGGCTGTGGGCAGACATCGTGCTGGATAGTGCGCGGCTGGTTATCGAAGAACTGCACCGCAGTCTCCGTATTCAAAGTACACTGTCTCAACTTTTCTCTCTCCTTCTTCAGCACATAATTGCATTCAGGTGGTCCTTGATGAACTCGTACTCCCGGCGAGATACCTGAGCAAACCGGCCGCCGCCCAGGTTCAGGGTAACACTGTCGCCATTGACTGCCCATGTCCCGGGGAGCACCTGATTGGCCGTGCTGGTGGTATACACCTTGAGCTGGGCTCTCTCTCCCCTGCTGATGGCAGCCTGCAGGCCACTGGTGGTACGACAGTTCTTCATACCGCGTCACCACTTTCCTCGACAACATCGTCCACATTGAACGACAGGCCGGTTTTCTTGAACTTTGCCAGCAGGGCCTCCGCTTCCTCCTGTGTAGAGGCGACATTGGCCTTGCAGATGCGGACCTGACCATAGAAGGTGTCATCCGGGCTGAGAGGCGGATAGCCTGCTCCCTTCCAAGCCAGTTCCGTTGCCCCGATGGGACGGAAGAACGTGATTTCGTCCACAATGACCTGGACAATCTCCACATCCGTGTTGCGCGGGCACTGAATCCATCTGCCAGCGGAATTACGCCGCTTCTTCCGGCGGATGGCATATACCGTCTCGCCGACACCAGGGATGTACGAATTGCCGCTCAGTTTCGAAATATCCAACATTTCTAAAATCTCCTTTTCAAAAAAAGTAATGTGATAGCTCAGTCCTGCTTCAGCTTGGCCAAAAGGTTGGCCGCCTCGTCGACGAGGTTCTGCTGGCAGGCTCGGATTTCCTTGTAGATGGAAGTCAACGTGCAGTTCCAAAGATGCACATGCTTGCCAGCGTCCATCAGCTCAAGGATTCGCATGAAAGCCTTGCGCTGGTCCAGAAAGGAGATATACTCCACATGGTCGCCGAAGTCGAAGTGATACCCCATACGCCCGCACATGGAGCCATAGGTGACATCAACAGTGCTCCCTGTATTTGTTGCTTCGATGGACATTCTGAATTCCTCCTTTAGACTTCAAC
>ULXG01040159.1_pt1 | contig 38908 bp, 54 predicted proteins | sample 1961141 | NCBI WGS metagenome assembly ULXG01 (sample SAMEA4835834, study PRJEB28245) | human gut metagenome | biome: gut microbiome; material: fecal sample | place: Denmark | collected 2008 | reverse complement strand
GCCGATACAGTATCGAAATGCAGAAACTACGATGCCGGAGAAGAAACAGCGGTCAGAGGGGAATAGAATTGTCGGTTTTTCTGAGATTTTCTCTGCGGCAGAGGCTTTTTTCTCTCAGCCGGGAGAACTGTTCCGGGAAACCGGCTGCGCTCATTCCTGTGCGTTCTGGAAAGAAAGGGAGATAGTCTGCAGCTTTGAGGACATTGGCCGTCATAATGCTCTTGACAAGGTGGCGGGAAAGCTTCTGATTCAGGAAATCGATCCCGGAGACGGTGTGATTTTTACAAGCGGAAGAATATCTGCAGACTATCTCAAAAAAATCATCCAGATGGGAGTTGCAACTGTAGTTTCCCGGGCTGCTGTCACAGAGGCGGCAGTTCTTCTGGCAGAAAAGTATGGGATTCTGTTACTGGGATTTGTAAGGAACCACACCGGAAATCTTTATGCAGGACAGTTATAGCTTCTTTTATTTCCAGATCACATTGGCCTCTTTTCTGGGGACTGTCCGTTCATAGGAAACATTGGGATAGCCAAGGAGCATACAGGCTTTGATAGTTTTTCCTTTTATGCCAAGCCAGTCCTTAAGCTTTTCGTTTGCATTGGTAATGCGGGCAAGATAGCCGTTATACAGTGCGCCAAGCCCCAGAGCTACAGCCATAAGCTCCATATTCTGGGCGGCAAGCCCGGCATCAAGAGGCCAGTCGGAGGTAATGTACGCCACTACAGGAGCATTGCGGAACAGATAATCGTCTTTGCAGTCGGCTTTTCTGCGCTGATTGAAGGAAAGATAGGGAAGCATATCGGCTGAGGCGTTATCGTTGTGGGAGTTGGCGTAGTTTTCGATAAAATCCCAGACCTGCTGTTTGAGCGCAGCAAGTTCTTTTTGTACAAAAATAAAATGACAGTCCTGGTTGTTTTTGGCAGTGGCAGTGTAGCGGCCTGCCTGAAGGACTTTCTGAAGCTTCTCCTTTTCTATGGGAAGAGGCTTATAATCCCGGATGCTTCTGCGGAATTTAATGGCGCGCAGCAGGGTGTCCGCTTCCAGGGAAAAAGTGGTTTTGTCATATATTTCCACATCATCCATGTCATAGCCGGGAATTGAAACAGCTTCTTTGGGGCAGAGGGCAGCACAGTGACCGCAGTTCATGCAGTCGCCAGATGCCGAGGCCTTGTGGTCAGTGATGGAAATGCAGAAAACAGGGCAGTCCTTAACGCATTTTCCGCATCCGATGCATAGTTCTTTGTTTATCTGGACCATGGTATCCTCCTTGTTCTGATGAGATTTGTTGAAATGGCTATAAGTGTTGCATTGTAAATTTATATCCGTATTATACGCTGTCTGGATAATGGATTCAACAGGATTGTAGCAGGCGTGAACAGCAGATAACCGGAAAGGGGGGCTGGCGGGGTGTACGGTAAAACACTCAGAAAGCTGTTTTTTGGGGGGCGCAGGGCAGATGAAGGGAATCATACACAAACAGGCTCAGCAAATTATGTTGAGAGAACCACAAAATAATGATATAATATGAACACTTAATGAATCCAAGCCGAAGGCGCAGGATGAATTTAGTGAGAATTTACACCTGGACACTTAGCGAGGACAAGCAAAGCGCAGACAGAGGTGTATTACCGAAACACTTAATGAATCCAAGCCAAAGGCTTCAATCCATAGGCGCAGGCGGGGGGCCTGGCTTATGTAAAAGCAGGAAAGGACAAGGGTGGCAAAAGATGAACTATGAAGATGTACAAAAGGTATCAAACGCGGCAGCGGCAAAATCACAGCTTGTAAACACCGGCTTCGGCAAATATTTTACAAGAGCTGTGATGGCAGGATTTTTTATTGTTCTTGCCATGATTTTTTCAAATGTAGTGGGCAATGTATTTTCCGGGGCAGAGCTTCCTGCCTGGGGCAAATTTTTCAGTGCGGTGGTGTTTTCCATTGCAGTTCTTCTGATTTCTATGGTAGGCGGCGAGCTGTTTACCGGAAACAATTTTGTTATGGCTTTCGGCGCCATTGACCAAAAAGTAACCTGGAAAGAAACCGGTAAGGTATGGCTGGTAAGCTATATCGGCAATTTTGTGGGCTGTCTGATCCTGACTCTGATCTTTGTATGGGCAGGCGCAGCAGGAACCAAAGATTATTTTGCCGGCTTTATCAACAATAAACTTTCAATTCCGCTGGGAGAAATGTTCTTCCGGGCTGTTCTCTGTAACTTCTTCGTATGTCTTGGCGTTCTTTGCGGCATCAAGCTGAAAAGTGAGGCGGCAAAAATCCTGATGATCATCATGTGTATTTCAGGATTTGTGATCAGTGGATTTGAACACAGCATTGCGAATATGAGTACTTTTGTGGCTGCATATTGTCTGGTTCCGGGACTTTCCGTAACCGCCATGCTGAAAAGTATGCTGGTAGTCACAGTTGGAAATATGGTAGGCGGCGCGGTTCTTCTTGCCTGGCCGCTGAGAAAGATGAGTGCAGATCAATAATGGGAAAAGCTTTATACATAGCAGAAAAGCCAAGCGTGGCGCAGGAGTTTGCAAAAGCTCTTAAAATCAACGGACAAAGAAGGGACGGCTATCTGGAATCAGAGGATTCTGTAGTGACCTGGTGCGTAGGGCATCTGGTCACTATGAGCTACCCGGAAAAATATGATATCAAGTACAAAAGGTGGAGTCTCGATACCCTGCCTTTTTTACCGCGCGATTTTAAATATGAAATCATTCCGGCAGTGCAGAAACAGTTTAATATTGTCAGGGGCCTTCTGAACCGCCCGGATGTGGATACTATTTATGTGTGCACAGACTCCGGGCGCGAGGGTGAGTATATCTATCGTCTTGTGGCTCAGATGGCGGGGGGCCATGATAAGACTCAGAAGCGTGTGTGGATCGATTCTCAGACAGAAGAAGAGATTTTAAGAGGAATCCGGGAGGCAAAGGATATCTCAGAGTATGATAATCTTTCTGCATCTGCTTATCTCCGGGCAAAGGAGGACTACCTTATGGGAATTAATTTTTCCCGTGTTCTGACCCTGAGATATGGAAACAGTGTGTCCAACTATCTGAAAACAAAATATCAGGCTATTTCCGTGGGTCGTGTAATGACCTGTGTTCTTGGAATGGTTGTACGAAGAGAGCGGGAAATCCGTTCCTTTGTAAAAACACCGTTTTACCGGGTTCTTGGCAGTATTTCCCTTGAGGGCGAAAACTTTGACGGCGAGTGGCGGGCTGTGGAGGGCAGCAGGTATTTTCGGTCTCCGTATCTTTATAAGGAAAACGGTTTTAAAGAAAAACAGTACGCAGAGAAGCTGATCGGAGAACTCAGTCAGAATTCTCCGCTTGTCTGTCAGGTAGAAAAAATCGAGAGGAAAAAAGAAAACAAGAATCCGCCGCTTCTTTTTAACCTAGCGGAGCTTCAGAACGTCTGCTCCAGGCTTTTTAAGATCAGTCCGGATGAAACCCTGAGGATCGTTCAGGAGCTTTATGAGAAAAAGCTGGTGACCTATCCCAGAACAGATGCCCGGGTGCTTTCCACTGCGGTTGCAAAAGAAATTTACAAAAACATTTCCGGCCTTCGCAGATATCCTCAGATCGACGGGGCGGCAGATGAGGTTCTGGAAATGGGAACCTACAAAAATATTGCAAAAACAAGATATGTCAATGACAAGCAGATTACAGATCATTATGCCATTATTCCCACAGGTCAGGGACTGAGTACATTGAATGGGATTTCCCTGACGGCTCAGAGGGTGTATGAGACGATTGTGCGGCGGTTTTTATGCATTTTTTATCCTCCTGCAGCTTATCAGAAGGTAAATCTGGTAACGGTTATGGAAAAAGAACACTTTTTTTCCTCGTTCCGTGTCCTTCAGAGCGAGGGATATCTGAAGATCGCAGCCAATTCCTTTGCGGCAAAAAAAGCCTCGGAAAAGTCCCAGGATTCCGAGGAAGAGGAAAACACCTCCTGCAACGAGGTACTTCTGGCAGCATTGCAGAAGCTGAAAAAGAATGATATACTTTCCGTAGATTCTCTGAGCATCAAGGAAGGAGAAACCTCTCCGCCCAAGCGCTACAATTCCGGTTCTATGATTCTTGCCATGGAAAATGCCGGTCAGCTGATCGAGGATGAAGAACTGAGAGCACAGATCCGGGGAAGCGGGATCGGAACCAGCGCCACCAGAGCGGAAATCCTGAAAAAACTGTTTTCTATTAAATATCTTTCCCTGAATAAAAAGACCCAGGTGATCACGCCTACACTTTTGGGAGAAATGATCTTCGATGTGGTGAACTGTTCCATACGGCAGCTTCTGAATCCTGAGCTTACAGCAAGCTGGGAAAAGGGGCTTACCTATGTGGCAGAGGGAAGCATTACCCCTCAGGAGTATATGGATAAGCTGGAGCATTTTGTGCGGGTACGGACTGTTCAGGTGGAACAGAGCAATTACCAGTATGCGCTGAGGCAGTTTTTTGATGCGGCGGCAGAGAATTATAAAAAGAAGCCTTCAGCTTCGAAACGAGGAGGAAAAGAATTATGATGAAAGATTTTACCATTGAGAAGCTTCTTGATCTGAAGGAAACAATGGCTGCAGAGCTTTTTGAGGGAAAAACGTATCCCTGGGAAGTACTTCCTGAGATTAAAGATTTTATCCTGAAGCTTGGCAAAACACTGGATCCGGATGAGTACGAGTACCGGGAGGGCGATATCTGGATTGCAAAATCTGCAAAGATCGCTCCTACTGCCTGCATTAACGGGCCTGCGATCATCGGTAAGGATACAGAGGTTCGTCACTGCGCGTTTATCCGGGGAAATGCCATTGTAGGAGAGGACTGCGTGGTAGGAAACTCTACAGAGCTTAAAAATGTGGTCCTTTTTAACTGCGTGCAGGTTCCTCATTATAATTATGTGGGAGATGCAGTTCTTGGATACAAATCCCATATGGGAGCAGGTTCTATCTGTTCCAATGTAAAATCCGACAAACGGCTGGTTGTTGTAAAGGATGGAGAGGAAAAAATCGAGACCGGATTAAAAAAATTCGGCGCCATGCTGGGAGACCATGTGGAGGTAGGCTGCGGATCTGTCCTGAATCCGGGAACTGTGATCGGCAGAAACAGTAATATTTATCCTCTTTCTCCGGTAAGAGGGTGTGTGCCTGCAGACAGTATTTATAAAAGCAGGACGGAAATTGTCAGTAAAAATTAAGGGAATATAGGAAATACAGAGAATAAAGCTGCGGTGATATACTTTGACCTGTAAAACATTATGTGAAAGGGGACAGAGTTATGAAAAAAGCAGCTTTATTTTTTTTGTTAGCAGTAATGTCAGGAAGTGTTCTTACAGGATGCGGTTCAGGTTCAGAAACAGTGGAAAAAACAGAAGTTACGGCAACGCCGAACCCCACAAAAGCTCCCCAAAAATCAGGAACTTCTGAGAAAACACCGGCAAATGAAAACAAATCACAGGGAACTTCCGGAGAAAAAGATAATTCTTCAGCAGGCAGCTCTGGTACTTCGGAAAACACACAGGAAGATACTTCCAGGACAATTGAAGAAAAAGTAGAGAGCGGAGAAATCACCCAGGGATGGAATTCAATTGTCCTTTATGATATTGACCTGAATGGAATTCAGGTAAAAAGAGCTGATGACGGAATCTGGTATGATGAAAACGGAGTTTCTTATGGGGATCTGGATAATGCAGATGAATCCCAGCCTATTGTCAACGAAAACGGAGAGATCTGGTACTGGAACGGAGATCTTGCAGAACAGGCAGCAGAAGAAAATTCCGATAACTCTTCAGAAGATTCTTCCGGTACAGAAGATATCAGTGATCCCTTTGATCTGTACAGCTGGGATGCGGGAACCGGTCAGTATATCCCGTTCCAACAGGCAGAGACGGATGCCTCTCCTGTCGGAAGAGGAAACGGCTGGTACTATTATGATGAAGAAAGCAGCGAGTTTCTTCCCTGGTAGGTTTTTGCATCAAAACAGGAGCCTGCGCAGGATCACAAGAACCGTAATGTGCAGCGGATAAAATACATAAAAGAAATATTTGGAAAGCTTTCCGCGGATAAAGCCTCTTTGTCCGTTATACATATTAATGGGCAGAAAGGCAAAGCAGGCTTTCCATTCATATGCAAGCCAACAGCTCCCTATGATCGCCTGGGGAGCTTTGTCATCTCTTAAAAGGTACATGATCAGAAGAAAGATAAAGCCCCTCCATCCATAATCTGCCTGAAGGAAAAAGGAAACGGCCAGAAGCCCGCTCAGGGTCAGGAATAGCCTGGTGCGGTTTTCCCGGAAATATTCCAGTGCGCAGAAGGCAAGATAGCCCAGAAATAAAGTAAAAAATACATTTTGTTTTTTATAATGCCAGGTATCTGCAAACATGTAATTCCACGGAAGCTCAGAGATCAGGGCAAAGAGAAGCAGATTTCTGCCGTAATTTTTTCTGTTTCGGGTATGGGAAAAGCCTTCCAGCAGAAGAAAACAGAAAATAGGAAATGCAATCCGTCCGATATCCCGGCAGATACGGTAAGGCGTATAAGCGTTTTGCCCGATACAAAAAAGCGGAGTCAGGGCTGGAGGATACTGTGAAAGAAGAATACAGGCGCTGTGGTCGATTAGCATAACAAAAATGGCGATGAGCTTCAGTGCGCTTCCGCTTAAAATCTGAAATTTCTGCGGAAGAAAGGACGGCGGAAGAGCACTGCCGTGGTGATTTTGAGACATAGGAACCTCCTGTGTGATTTTTATTCAGTTTATCATATTCTGAAGGGGAATTCCAGAACAGGATTGAGAAAGAGCAGATACCTGTCTGTATAAAAAAGAATAAAATTATAAGAAGTGACAGGAAAACATGATATTTTTTTACAAAATTTGACTGGACTATTAGACAGTTTTATGAGAAAATATTGTAAGGTTGTTAAGGGTACCTTGACAACATTAAAGTAAATCTACACTTGAAAGGAGTTTTACAATGATTTATTCACGCGAAGTAGAAGAAATGTGTCCAGTGGCACAGGGCGTTCATCATGGGGCTGCTCCGATCCCGGAAGAAGCAAAATGGGTACAGGCAAAAGAAGTAAAGGATATTTCCGGCCTGACACACGGTGTTGGCTGGTGTGCTCCGCAGCAGGGTGCATGTAAGCTGACTCTGAACGTTAAAGAAGGTATCATCCAGGAAGCTCTTGTAGAGACTATCGGATGCTCCGGTATGACACATTCTGCAGCTATGGCTTCCGAGATCCTTCCGGGCCGTACTGTAATGGAAGCGCTGAACACAGACCTTGTTTGTGATGCAATTAATACAGCTATGAGAGAACTGTTCCTTCAGATCGTATACGGACGTTCCCAGTCTGCTTTCTCTGAGGACGGACTTCCGATCGGAGCAGGACTTGAGGACCTTGGAAAAGGACTTCGTTCCCAGGTTGGTACTATGTACGGAACTCTGAAAAAAGGACCTCGTTATCTGGAAATGGCAGAGGGTTATGTAACAGGTATCGCTCTTGATGAGGACAACGAGATCATCGGATATCAGTTCGTAAGCCTTGGAAAAATGACTGATTTCATCAAAAAAGGTGATGACCCGAATACTGCATGGGAAAAAGCAAAAGGTCAGTATGGCCGTGTTGACGATGCTGTTAAGATCATCGACCCGAGAAAAGAATAATTATTTTTAGATGAAAAAATCAGGAGGAAAAGTAAATGGCTTTATTTGAATCATACGAGAGACGAATTGACAAGATCAATTCTGTTTTAAACAGCTATGGAATCGCTTCTATCGAAGAGGCAGAAAAAATCACAAAAGATGCAGGTCTGAACGTTTACGACCAGATCAAAGGCATCCAGCCAATCTGCTTTGAGAACGCTTGCTGGGCATACATCGTAGGCGCAGCTATCGCTATCAAAAAAGGCTGCAAAAGAGCAGCTGATGCAGCAGCAGCTATTGGAGAAGGTCTTCAGGCTTTCTGTATCCCGGGCTCCGTTGCTGATACACGTAAAGTAGGTCTTGGCCATGGTAACCTTGGCAAAATGCTTCTTGAAGAGGAGACAGAGTGCTTTGCATTCCTTGCAGGCCATGAGTCTTTCGCAGCAGCTGAGGGTGCTATCGGTATCGCAGAAAAAGCAAACAAGGTTCGTCAGAAACCGCTTCGCGTTATCCTGAACGGTCTTGGAAAAGATGCTGCTCAGATCATTGCAAGAATCAACGGATTTACATATGTTGAGACAGAGTATGATCCATACACAAACGAAGTTAAGGAAGTATTCCGTAAATCCTATTCTGAGGGACTTCGTGCAAAGGTAAACTGCTACGGCGCTAACAGCGTTCCGGAAGGTGTTGCTATCATGTGGAAAGAGGGCGTAGACGTTTCCATTACAGGTAACTCCACCAACCCGACACGTTTCCAGCATCCGGTTGCAGGTACCTACAAAAAAGAGTGCCTGGAAAAAGGCAAAAAATACTTCTCCGTTGCTTCCGGCGGTGGTACAGGACGTACTCTTCATCCGGACAACATGGCAGCAGGTCCTGCTTCCTACGGTATGACAGATACACTTGGACGTATGCATTCTGACGCTCAGTTTGCAGGTTCCTCTTCCGTACCGGCTCACGTAGAGATGATGGGTCTGATCGGCGCAGGAAACAACCCGATGGTTGGTATGACTGTTGCTGTTGCCGTTTCCATCGAGGAAGCAGCACAGGCTGGTAAATTCTAATATTCCAATAAAAATAAGGACTTGTTACGATATGAGTAGTCGTAGCAAGTCCTGTTTTTTTGACCGTAACCAACGAGTAGGTAACAAGTAGGTAACACCCGTAGGTAACAAATTCTCCGGAGAAACCCTGTAGTAGAAGCGTTTTACGGTATTTTTTCTAAATCTTCACGCATCCACTCAATGTCTCTGTCGGTATAAGTTCCCTCTGTTATGTCCTGAATTTTATGTCCGGCCATTCTCTTAATAGCGTATTCGTCCACACCGGCACGTTTTGCCATAGTGATAAAAGTGGTTCGTGGATCGTGAGGTCTATGGTCTGGATTCATTTTGAAATGCTCCAGGATAACTGCATTAAAACGGTATGCGTATTTATCGTAAGTCATTTTCATGCCATTTCGTGAAGTAGGGTCATTAAACAGAAATTCGCTGCCAAGAGAAACAGCTTCATCATAGTTCTTCTGCACAAGTTCTTTTATACGGCTATGAATTGGAACTGTACGTTGCTTGCCAGCGGGAGTTTTCATGCCACTCTTTATATACCAGTTATCTAAGTTCACTTCTGTTAGACGTATCTTAACAAGCTCTTGTGGTCGCCATCCCATATACATTTGTATGATAATCCAGTCTACGAATTTTACGGAATTAACATTGTTCCATAAAATTTCACGTTCGTCCGGCTTGAAAATGATATGAGAGCGTTTTTGAGCTTCTTTTTCTTCGATGATATCATCTGATATGTCGAAGGTTCTTGCATAGTTGGTTTTCACAACTTCGTATTCCAATGCATAGTCCAGCATAAGATTGAATAAAGATTTGATTCGTGCTTTGGTTCCGGGGCTTGCCATTACTTTCTCCCCTTTGTCTTTACCATGATCTTTTATAACATATGCCGTATCCATAAGGTCTTTGATGTGATATGCACGAAGGTCACGAACTCGTATATTGTATAGTGGCTTACAGTATCTCCAGGCTGCCATAATAGTACGGGAAGAAGAATCACTTTTTAGCTTCTCAAAGTATTTTTGAGTCCACATACAGTATAGCTGCTCTACAGTCGTACACCATTTTTTGATATCGTATGGGTCTTGATGGTATTCATCAAGTGCATGAAGCGCCTCCTCACGTTTGGCAAAAGTTCCTATACTTGGACGCAGTTGCTTAAAAGTGTCGGTTTCTTCGTTGTATTCCCAGCCAGTTGTAATGCGGGCTATAAAAGGCTTACGGCGTTTCCCTGATAATTTTGTTACGCTTCCATAGCCATTTGGTAATTTCATAACATCAGCTCCTTTTGCGTCCGGTGGATTGTCCGTAGGACGGTCACAGTGACAGTCACATTTTTTTAGATGGATTGTCACACAGTTTTCACATGGACGATTGTAAAATGATAATTGTGCTTCTCTCGAAAGCAAAAGAGTAAGTAAAGGACGGATATTGGAAAAATCAGATAAAACCTCATTTTTCAAGGCTTATAAAGATGTGTATAAAGCGTCCGGTGGACAATCCTCGGACAATCCTATGGACGGTCACTAGGAAAATCCGATGTAACCAGTATCAGTACCATTACCATATATTATATATATAAATATATATAGTCCGTCCGTGGACAATCCTACGGACAGTCCGATGGACGGAAACAAATTTAAATTGTTACCCAAAACGAGATGTAAAAATCAGAACAAATGTTTGAGGGGGGGGGGTAACACCTAAATCCAGATCTTCGATAGCATCGCTTAGGGTTTCGTATGTAGCCTTTACTGGAGAAAGTGCTAAAAGAGAATTTAAAGTAATACTTTTTTGATTTTTGCAATGCTCATTCAGAATTGACGTAGGAAGAACATAGAATTCCCACTGTTCAAGCTGAAGCGGTGTTTCATTGCGGTCTTTGCTGGCGTATAGGCAAAACACATAGAGATCAGACCAGCGTTGTGAATTTTCGCTGAAGTCATTCTCAGCGTCCCAAGAGCGTGCAGGGCGAATACTGAACTGAATCCGGGATAGGCGCTCAGTATTCCAGCTTTGCAAATATGCAGAGCACTTGACTTCGATTTTCCTTCCAGAATTAGAAAGCAAATCATATGGAGTCCAATCTTGACGTGCAACGGTTGTGTCAATTCCTATTGCAGAGGCTACAAGAAATTCTGCGAGGGCTCCACGTAAAGTGTTGTTTAGCAAATCAGAGGAATTCCAAGCCCAGAAATCATTAAGCAAGATTCCGGCTGGCATTCCGTCATAAGTGAAATGCTCATTTCCTGTGAGAGTCTTCATGATTTTTACACCTCCAATCTTTGAAAAAATAAAGGCGGCAAAGTTATCTGCCGCCCGTTCTTGCAATCCCAGAGAAAGAGTGTTGATACTGTCTGGGTTAATATGTCCGTAATAGATATGACCAATTTCATGAAATACCTGATAAAGGATATCTGTCAATGGAAGTGTGCTGTTATATGCAATTACATAAGAGTTTAGCCGATTGCTGAAAAAAGAAAATGCATTAGGGCTGAAAATCTTTTGTAATTGTACAATGCTTAGTTCCATGCATGAAGAAACAGACTGGTATGTCATAATGTGTAGATCATGTTCTATTCGTCCTCGAAGTTTTTTACGGCTTCCTGTCGAGAGTGGGAATCTTTAGCGTCCCATTTATCCTGTCCGGAAGCAGCTATTTTGTAACCAGGATTCTGATACTTTTCCAATAAGGTCCAAATCACTTTACGATCGCTCTCAGAAGCACTGGAGTAACAGTAAATCAAATCTTCCAATTCTGGAGATAAAGATTGCTTAGTAGGCACAGGGGTAAGTCCAAGAAGGTAATCTGTGCTTACATTCAATGCTTCTGCAATGGAGATAATAAGATCAACTCTTGGCAACCGTTTAGGATCTGTTAAGTACCTGGATATGGTTGCTTCAGTAGTATGAGCCATTTCGGCAAGTATTCTCTGATTTATTCCTTTTTGTTTTAATAGACTATATAAAATATTTGAAAAAGTCTGCATTTTATCACCTCCACCGTATCATACCCTACAATTACCGAACAGTAAATATTACTTTCAAAAAATATAATTTTATTATTGACAATTACCGAAGGGTAAGCTAAGATGATGACATAATCAATAAAACAAAGGAGGTGCAAGAATGGATAGCACAAGACTCCGGGAACTCCGGGCTGGAAGAAGAGTCTCGCTTGAAAAACTGGCAGAAGTAATCGGAAAGTCGATTGTATCGTACAGTAAAAAAGAAAGCGGTGAGGTCAAGTTCAGACCGGATGAAGTTATTGCATTATGTAAATTTTATGGGCTTTCATACGAAGAAATGAACGCCATTTTTTACGACAATAACTTACCGAACGGTAATTTTGAAGACCTGAATAAAATTCTTTCGGGTCTTGGTATTCTTTGATTTTAGTTTATCAGATAAGGAGTGAAATGAACATGGATTTGAGATGCGAAAATACGGGCATAAGCATCTACTTCCAGTGCAGGATTTTAGCAGCAAAAAGCAATGAACATCTTAAAAGCAGAGAAAGCGCAGCGGAGTATTTTGGAATATCAGTCTCTTCTCTTGCGAATTATGAAAGAGGGATAACGATTCCACCATTAGACATGGTTATGATGATGGCAGATGCATATGATGCACCGCAGTTGAAAAATCTGTATTGTTTAGAGCAATGTCCATTTGGGAAAGAACAGCCTATATCGGCAGATTTGAAAACGTTGGAAGCAGTAACGGTTGGGATAGTAGCAAAGTTAGATGGAAAATGTATTGAAAAAATGCGCAGAGAACTTCTCAATATTGCAGAAGACGGGAAAATAGCTCCGGACGAAGAGGAAGATTTCCTGGAAGTAACGAGAACGTTGGACAAACTTTCAGTTTCCATCAGCGAGTTGAGATTACTGAAAGAAAAAATCTTGAGAAGGAACGGTGGATTAGATGAATAGAAAAAGGACGCACAGAAGGAGAAGGAAAAAACATATTTTGTGGGGAGAAAAAATCATGTGTTTCGGGTTCATGTTGTTTCTTGTGATGGGAGCTGCTTTAGATGGACCGGCATGGTGGAAAGCTATCATAGGTGTGATTATTTCAGGCGTAATTATGGTGGTTGGAAGGAGCATAGCAATTTTGGAAGGAGAAGAGTATGTGTAGCGTATGTTTGAAAATTCCTTGCGATAGCCGTTGCCCAAATGCACCAGAACAGCAACCTGTTATGATTTGTGCTGAGTGCAAAGAAGGAATTTATGAAGGCGATGAATATTTTGAAGGCTTTGAAGGCCCTGTTTGTAAAGAATGTATGGATGGAAAAGACTTGAAAGAAATCTTGGAAATGTTCGGTGAAGAAATGAAACGGGCGGAGGTAGAATAGATGAACTTGAATGAAAAAGGATTGCCGTTCTTTCCTGAATTAAAGTTTGATGGAATACGCCATATTTACACATTGAATGGACAGATACTTCCAAGTGTGACTACGGTAATGAAACCTTTGGATCATGTGCTTTATAGCGGGATAGACGAAAGTATTATGCAGATGGCAGCAAGCAGAGGAACGGCGGTTCATAATGCGGCAGAAAATTATGCACTATACGGAATAGAGGACATAGAACCTAAATATGCAGGGTATTTTGAAGGCTTTTTAAAATTTTGGGAGGAGCAAAAACCTGTTCCGTTTGCAACAGAGAGCAGGGTTTATCATAAAATCCTGAGATATGCAGGAACAGCAGATTTGCCGTGTGTTATTGGTGGAAAAAAAGTTTTGATAGATTACAAAACTTCAGCCGCAGTAAATAAGATGCTGACAGGAGTACAGCTGGAAGCATACGAAAGAGCGTTCGGAAGTCATGGATTTAATTTTGATGAAAAAGCTATTGTTCATTTGAAAAATGATGGTTCCTACCAGATGGTTAGATATAAAGCGAATGACATGGAAAGCTGGCAAGTGTTTTCTTCGCTAATGGTAGTTTGGAATCATATACAAAAATACAAGTAGGAGGTTATAGCATGGAAGAGAAGACAAGATTGTTGATAGTCGAAGACGAAAATGGAGTCAAGGTAGAAGTAAATGGCAGTCCATCAGATGTTATGTGTTTGGTAAAAGAGGCACTTAAAGCAGGAAATAAGGCATTACAGAAATGTCCTTGCATAGATGCAAAAGATGCACAGAACTTGATTGATGAAGTCATCGAAGATTATCAGACGGAAGTAAAGTATGGAGAAGAAGCTGCAATCGTTAGGAGAATTTTACAGATTGCAAAGCATATTTAGGAGGACTTATATGAGTGGGAAAGTTACGGAAGCGGTAGTAGCAAAAATTGAAATGCCGACAGAGTTGGTGAAGGAAGAAGAGATTCAACAGAATGTCAGCATGGTTGAAGTACGGGCAAAGGCAATGACCATTACAAGCAATGAGGATTATGAAAAGGCTGCCGAATTTGGACAGCAGATTAAAGCTCAGGCGAAAGTGGTAACGGATTTTTTTAAGCCTATGAAAGATAATGCATATAAGGCTCATAAAGCAGTATGCGATAGAGAAAAGACAATGCTTAAACCTTTACAGGAAGCGGAAAAAATATTAAAGAAGAGCATAGCTGCTTACAAAAAAGAACAGGAACAGAAGAAGCGGGAATTAGAAGAAAAAATGAGGTTGGCTGCTGAAGCGGAAAAGGAGAAGAAATTGAATGAAGCAGCTGCGTTTGAAGAAGAGGGTAACCAGGAAGCAGCCGAAACAGCATTGATGGAAGCCCAGATGGTAGAAACGGTGGCAGCTAGTGCGGCAGTGGTCATGGATACACCAAAAGCGAAGGGTTTGAGTAGCTCAAAAGACTGGGAAATTGAAAGCATAGATCATCAAAAAGTTCCGGTAATGTTCTCAGGAATGGAAATACGTCCAGTAGATGAAAAGGCAATTATGAGGCTTATCAGAGCATCAAAAGGAAGTATTCAGATTCCGGGAGTTACATACAAAGAAACCATCAAAGTGAGCATTAGGAGGTAAATGAGATGTCAGAAAATATGTTTAGCGTTGTGAAATATGATGCAGGCGGTGTGGAAATCAAGCTGGAACCAGAAACAGTAAAAAATTATCTGGTAAGGGGAAATGGAAAGGTAACGGATCAGGAAGTTCTGTTTTTTATCCGGACATGCCAGGCACAGAAATTAAATCCGCTTGTATACGGAGAGGTGTATCTGATTAAGTTTGGAAATGAGCCTGCTCAGTTGGTTATTGGAAAAGAAACATACATGAAAAGAGCGTTTAAGAATCCAAACTATAACGGAATGAAATCAGGAATTGTTGTGCAGAGAGGAGAGGAAATTGTTCAGAAAGAAGGAACGTGTCTGTATCCATCGGAAACGCTTCTGGGAGGTTGGTGCAGAGTATACCATGAGCTGAACGGAAAAGAAACAGAAACCTTTAAAGAGGTATCTCTCCAGGAATACCAGAAATTTAAGGATGGAAAACCTATGGCAAATTGGGGAAGTAAACCTTGTACTATGATTGAAAAGGTGGCGGTATCACAGGCAGTAAGAGCTGCATTCCCAGATGATTACCAGGGATTATATACAGCAGAAGAGTTCGGTTATACAGATAGAGATGCTGAAAAAGGACAGGTGATTGATACCGGTGCAACAGGAAATGCAACACCAGAAGTCTACGAAGAAGTGGAATATATTTCTCAGGAACAAAGACAAGAGTTCTTTGATCTTGCAACAGGATTCTACGGTAAAAAGAAAGGGAATGCGGTTGTAAAGTATATCTGCACAAACATGGGCTTGGAATCAACCACGAACATGACAGTGGTACAGTTTGAAGAAGCTATGGCGACTTTGAAAAATGGAATTGAAGCAGATAAGAAGAATACAGCTCAGGAGACAGAGGAACAAAGCGCAGAAGCGGGAAATGAGTAATATGAAATGGCGGTTGGGAATACCTGACCGCCATAATAAAGGTGGTGACGGCGGTGGCATGGATTAGTGTACATGACCATGTAGTAGGAGGAAAACTCCGGGAATTGGCAAAAGATATTGAATGTTCACAAAAAGAAGCTCTCGGAATTCTTGTATCTTTGTGGTTATGGGGGCTGAACAATGCAGACCAAACCGGCAAACTTCGGAGTTGCGATAAAAATGATGTGGCAGAAGAAGTTTTTTCAAAAGGGTTAAGTGAAGGACTGGATAAGCGGAAAATTGTAGACAGCCTTATATCTCAACGATGGATAGATGAAGTAGAAGATGGTGATTTATATTTGCACGATTGGGATACATGGCAGGAACAGTGGTATAAGTTTCTGAAAAACAAAGAATATGACGCAGAAAGAAAAAGAGCGGAAAGGGCTAGGAAAAGAGAGGAATCTTTGAAAAAAGTAAGTAATTCCAACAGTCCTGAGGACAGTCCGAAAGAAAATCCTATGGACAGTCCATCGGACAGTCCTACGGACGCTATACCGGCTGAGAAGAAAAAGACGAAAAAGGCTGCAAAAAAGAAGGTTGAAAAGAAACAGTATGCAGAGTATGTATCCTTAAAAGAAGATGAGTATAACAAGCTGGTGTATGGATACGGACAAGCAGCAACAGAGAAATTTATCGAAGAATTGAATTTGTATAAAGGCTCTACCGGAAAAACATACAAGAGTGATTATATGACAATTCTTAACTGGGTTACTGAAAAAGTTGAGAAAAAATATCCGGGATTGATACAGCGCCCGGAGGCGATCAGAACAAAGGCTGAAAAGCAGAATGAAACTCCGAAGGACGAAAATCCATTCGGGCAGTGGAAGGAGTAGGTGTAAATGATTAGCAGTGTTGCAGAAACAGCGTTATCAAACATTGCAGGAAATCCAAATATAATGCCGGAAGATTTTACTGGGGAAGATGGACTTTTGTACTGTGGGAAATGCCATACGAGGAAAGAAAGAGAAATTATATGGCTTGATGGCACAGTAAAGAGGGTTCCTGTGGTTTGTAAATGCCGGGCAGAAGCGGAACGGATTAAGAAGGAACAGTTCCAAAAGGAAGAAGAAATGAGAAGCATACAAAGAGCGAAAATTAGCAGTATGATGGACGATACCTTTAAAACCGCCTGCTTTGAGAATTTTCAGATCAGAAATGGCAATGAACGCCATTTGAAAATTGCTCAGAATTATTGCAAAGAGTTCCAAAAGATGTACGAACGGAATCAAGGGCTTCTCTTCTTTGGAACGGTTGGAACCGGGAAAAGTTATACGGCGGCCTGTATAGCAAATTATCTTTTGGGAAAGAACACTTCCGTGGTTATGACATCTTTCGTACGAATTTTGCAAGAAATGCAAGGTTTTGATAGGGAGAGAGAAGAGGCTTTTACATATAAGCTGAATAGTGTGAAACTGCTAATCATTGATGATCTGGGGGCAGAACGTAGTACGGATTATGCATTGGAAAAGGTTTACGGAATTATAGATAACAGGTATCGGGCGAAAAAGCCGCTTATCCTTACAACAAATTTGACATTGCGACAGATGCAGGAAGCTACGGACATAAGATACACCAGAATTTATGATCGTATCTTTGAAATGTGTTATCCATTAGAGTTCTCTGGAGTGTCATGGAGAAAAAGAGAGGCTGCCCAAAGATACGAAGAAACTAAGAAATTATTGGAGGGATAGCATGAATAACAATGACGTAGGGAAAAACATCAAAAATATTCGTGAACATAGAAAATTATCACAGAAGCGATTGGCTGAATTAACAGGTAGAGGAGAAAGCGCCATAAGCAATTACGAGAATGGAGTTACAGAAATTCCGTGTTCCGCATTACTGGATATCGCAAAGGCGCTGGAGTGTGGACCAGAAGAGTTCTTTGGAGTCCAGAGTGACCACTTCAATCCGGTTGCAGAGCTGAGAATCTATACGCTGGAAGATAGACAGGAAGTGGCAGGGATTCTTGTGAAGAATGGATATACGGTGCGGCAGATCAAAGTACCAAGAGAAAAAGGAAAAAGCAATTATTTTTGCATACAGGCAAAGCTGGAGGAATCCAGTTTAGAAAGCCAGTAGGGAGGTTCAGCAATGGTTAAGTTTACTGTATATGGAGAGCCAAAAGCAAAGGGAAGACCAAGAGTATCAGTAAGAAAATCAGCGGACGGAGAGAAAACATTTGCCAGAGCGTATACACCTAAGAATACAGTAATGTATGAGAATCAGGTGAAAGCGGAATATGGAGTTCAGTGTAATAACTTCAGATTTCCAGATGATGCAATGCTGGACGTTCGGATTTTTGCATTTTACGGTATTCCGAAAAGCACATCCAAGAAAAAGCGGAAGGAGATGATAGAGGGAAAAATCAGACCGGTGAAGAAACCTGACTTTGATAATATTGCAAAAGTAATCTGTGATAGCCTGAATGGAATTGCTTACAGAGATGATGCGATGATTGTAGACGGAATGTTCCGAAAATATTATTCGGAGCAGCCACGAGTAGAAGTGAAAATTTTACAGGTTGGAGGAGAACATGACACCGAATGAAGAAATTTTGATTGAAGCACTTATGCGGCACTGCTTTTCATGCCCTATGAAAGATGATGCGAACATTGATTTTGAGAAAGAATGTGTAGGCTACAGGAGTCCGGGGTGTAAGGAGTGCATACAGAAACATATGGAAGATTTGAGATAGGAGAGTGAAACACATGGAAGATTGCAAAGAATTAAGGATTGAAGCAGATACCTTTGAAAAACTGAGAAGAGATGCAGACATTGTATTGCAACGTGCGCTTGGAACTATGAAGGAAAAAGAAAGCATGGAAGGGAAGGTTACTATCACTATAGATATCAAACTGGTTCCTGATTTCATTCCAAACTATGATCCGCAGGTAAAAGGGGAAACACGGAAGATTCTGAAGCCTAAATTTGACCATAAAGTAACATCTGCAATCAATATCAAGAATGAAGAAAAGGGCAGTGTTAATCCGGAAATGGCGATGGTATGGGACGAACAGAAGCAGGAATACGTCTTAACCTATGTCAACAACACGGAACAGAGGAGTATTTTTGATACAGATTTCCAAGAAGCGATGAATGAGCCGAAGGAGAATGAACTTCCGTTATTGGAAGGGGAAGTGGTGGACGAAACTGTTCTTCCCGGACCGGTAGAGGGAGAAGTAAGAATTGAAGATTTCCGTGAAGATGATGAACCGGAAGACGATGGATACGGATATGAAGACATTGACTAAGGCATAGAAAAATTAAGAGGAGTACAGATGTATGAGTACGCAGACATAAAAGCATACAAGCCAGATCGGGAAGGAACTCATTTGCAGATTTTCATTCCTGATCGGCATCTGGAAGAGGCAATTTTAAAGAAAAGAATCAAAGATTGCATGGTGTGGTTGGATGACGGAAGACATATTAGCGCAGAACAGAGGAAGAAAGCATATGCAACGATACGGGATATTGCAGATTTTACGGGATATGCTCCTGAAGAAATGAAAGAACGCTTAAAGCTGGAACATATCATTCGGACTGGCTGCAAAGAGTTCTCTCTTTCTGACTGCACTATGGATACCGCTAGGGAATTTATCAATACGATGCTGGATCTGGCGTTGGAGATGGGAGTTCCGCTGATGGACTTTGGGAGCAACCGGACGGACGATATAGATCATTACCTATGGGCTTGTTTGAAGAATCGCAGATGTGCTATCTGTGGAAGATACGGAGAAGTTCATCATGTGGACAGAATTGGAATGGGAAATGACCGGAAGAAGGTAAATGATTCTGACTACCGGAAGATATGTTTATGCAGAGTTCACCATACAGAGGCTCATACAGTGGGAATGGCAGAATTTGAGCGCATGTATCGGGTATATGGAATAAAATTCAAGGAGGAAACAAAAGATGAAAGCAGCAATGACGGTATACGAACTGATTCAGGAACTATCACAGTATCCGGCAGATATGATGGTAGAAATCAATGTATATGCTGATGGGTTTGGCGTGGAAGCAGAAGTCGAGGAAGAGGCTAAGGAGGGAGATTTTGTAAGTGCTAAAGTATGTATTGACGAAGATATTGAAGAAATGGAAGTAGAAGAGTACAGAAAGTATAACGGGAAAAGAGTTGTGCGAATCAATGTGGATTTGAAATAGAGGAGGTGTAGAAACATGCCGAGAACAGATAATCCCTTCGGTACTTGTCGGAAGTGCGGAAAAAGAATATTGTGGGTTCGGACAGAGAAAGGAAAGAATATGCCAGTAGATCCGGATTTAATAAACTATCAGGCAGTGCCGGGAGGAAAAGAGAGAATTGTTACACGGCAGGGTAAAGTGGTCTCTGGATTAAGGTGCAGACCGGAAATGGCAGATGGCATTGGATATATTTCTCATTTTGCTACCTGCGGAAAATAAAAAAGGATAGCCTGTCGGTAAAGCCACCCTTAATATGTCTCGCAAACATATTGTATCAAATGGATAGTTAAATGGCAACCAGTGAAAAGGAGGATTTACCGATGGGAAAAGGGAAAACATTCAGCATCACCCAGGAAGAAATGGAACGGCTTTTGGACAGGGCGGCGGATAGAGCAGTAAGCGCTTATCAGAAGGAAATAGCAGAAGAGAAGAAGAAATCGGTATCGGAAGAAAAGGCAAAGTTCGACAGGAGATACAGGAACACAAAAATGCTGTTGGAACATTACCGGGATTTTTCAGAGTACGATGAAAAAGCGATATACAGAATCAGCAATGAATTGGACGAAGACATCGTAGATATTATTGAACTGATGGAAGGGAGGAGGACGGATAGAGATGGAAAGATAGAGAGCATTGAGAGAGGAGTAATCAGAACCAGGGTAATTATGAATCATGTAGATAGAATGTTGGAGGTTTACAGAGAGAGCTGCGAAAGTTCCCCATACCAGGAAGAAAAGCGTAGATGGCGTGTAATTGAAGGGCTTTATTTGAGTAATAAGGCAAAAACAGTGCAGGAAATTGCAGAAGAAGAGGTCATAAATGAGCGCACTGTCTACAAGGACGTAAAAGCAGCCTGTAGGAGATTAACGGCACTTATCTTCGGTATAGATGGCTTTGAACGGTAGAATAGAGCCATGGGGCGATAACGAGGGCAAAAAGCGGGCATTGACTATTCAATTACCGTTTGGTAAGATGTAGCTCGTAAACAATTCAAATGTCACTCCATAAAAATAAGCGGAAAATAAACGCTTTTGTTTGACACCAGACGGTAACAAGTTAGAATAAAGATGTAGAAAACTTACCAAACGGTATCAGAACAGAGGTGATAGAAATGATTCGGAAGAGTGACATAGTAAGAAGTTTAGTTGCAGAACATCAGTACAAAAAAGCATTGAAGATCGCAAAAGACTTCCGGCTTGGAATAACACCAGAACAGTCATTGAAAATGAAGAAAGCATATGAATGTATGGTGCATGAAAGATTCTATTTATCCCTGGGTGAGGACACGAAGGCAAGAATTGCTGAAGGAATTGAAACGATAGTCAGCATCTACGGAAGGGAGAATGAGAATAATGCCGAAGTTGTATACCAGCAGATTTAGCAACAAAGAATTGAACACAGGGAAGTATACGGTAGTAGGAGTTGTCCGAAGTATGCCGAGATTCCCAACGAAGTATCGGATTTCAGGTGATATCAGACAGATAGCACCACCTGGGTATCTCTGGAATGAAAATGACAGAGCAAGATTCAGAGAACCGTACTTCAAGCATTTGGAAAAAACAGGATATCCAGTTATCGGGGCAATCATTCAGGAATATTTGAATGAAGGGAAAGACGTAGTGCTTTGCTGCTACGAAGATGTCCGAAAGCCTGATGAATGGTGCCATAGATTGGTCTTTGCTGAATGGTGGTACGAAAAGACGGGACAGAAGATTGAAGAACTTCCAGACCCGTCACCGAATCCAGGAGAAAAGCAAAGAAAAAAAGAGGAGAAAAAACGGGAAGAACAAGATTCCGGATATGAGCAGTTATCGTTCATGAGTGATCTGTACCGAACAATTTATCCTTGCTACAATACTTAACCGCTGATAGCTTAGTGTTAAAGCACCCGGCTCTTTACCGGGAGGACGCAGTGTTTAATTCCTGCTCGGCGGACCAAAAACAATGCCTCACTCATATAGGGTGGGGCTTTTCTTATGCTTGGGACGCTTTACAGCGGAATCCAGAGGCTTTATAGTTCCAGGCAATAAAACATACAGAAAAGAAGGAGGGAAAGAAAATGGCGATGTTTCAGAATCCAGGGGCGTTCTTCTTGGGAACGTTGGTTCCATCGGAACAAAAGTTTTTGAAGGTACTTCTGGAAAATGCCAGAAAGAACGGGTACACAAGATTTGTAGAGCCATGCGCCGGTGCTTTTGCTATGTCACATTTGGCAATCCAGTCTGGATTTAAACCCGGAGAAGTAGAAGCCTCAGATGTATCTATGTTCACGTCTATCATGGGATATGCAGTCACCGGAAAACCGTTAGATGAACTGGAAATCCATGCAAAAGGATTCAGTGATGAAGAGTTACTGGATCCGGCAGTGGCAATGTATGCGTGGAAATATCTCAGCACAGTAAAGAATGCTGGCAAGGAATACTTTTATAACTTCATGCTGGACCTTGCAAGCAGAAAAGAAGAGCATATTGCAGATATCAGAGAGCAACTGGAACGGGCAAAGGGAATCTTGAACGGCATGAATTACAGAGCTTTGGATATGTGGAAACATATGGACGAAGTTCTGAATGATGAACACTGCATTGTTATTGCGAATCCACCGACATACGCCGCCGGATTTGAAAAGTATTATGATACCGGTGGAATGATGACTTGGAAAGAACCGGAGTACGGAATCTTTGATCCGAAGACAGGATTACAAGAGTTTATGGATTTATGCAAAGATGCAAAATGCCTTGTGCTTTGCTATGAAGAAAATGAACCAGGAAAGACAGCAGGAGAACCCGTATTTGCCAGATATGGAGTGCGAAGTGGGGTAAATGTGTATTTGACTGCCAATCGACCAGAGGAAGCGACTGCATTGGCACACGGGAAGAAAATTGCAAGACCTGGGGAAAGCAAACTGAGCAGTCTGGAATGTAGTATGCTTCCGAGAGATTATGAAATTACAGAAAAGACAAAAGTACAGCTATGTCAGATCGAAAGAGCAGAGGCACAGTATTATCGTCAGCTATGGACACACAATTTTGTGGGTTCTTCAGCACCGATCAATATTGCGGTTCTTATTGATGGGAAAATAGCGGGGGTATTCGGCGTAGATAAAGCGGCGCTTACAATGGGGGCATTTGGTACACAGGTATCGGATGCTATTTTTCTTATGTATGGAATGACCGTTCCCCATAAGAAGTACAGGTTGGGAAGATTACTTACAATGCTGTCGCAGAACAAAGGTTTTATATTCAAAATTTGCACAGATCTGGAGAAAGAAAAAGTCGGGCATCTGAAAACAGTGCAGATGACTAAGTATCCGGAAGCGAAAGAAATGAGAGGGGTCATGAAACTGACGAAGAGAGTCCCTGATCCGAAGATGGGATTCAGGTTGACTTACGAATCAGAACTGAAGGACAGAACGGAGAAAGAAACGCTTGCAGAATGGTTAAGGAGGGAAAATAAATGGCAGAAGGAAAGGGCGAAAACCAAAGCAAAATCAGATACGAACAAATAGCTGATATGGGTTCAGGCTTGATTATTGCAAGAGTTCCTGCTGAGTGCATAAGAGAACAGGACATCAATGCTCGCATCATGAAGAATGAAATGCAAAGACAGCTCACAGACAATATCAAGAAAAGAGGGCAGTTAGAGTCACTGCCTTTTTGCGCATTGACAGAGGACGGAAACAGAATTGAAATTATTTCGGGGCATCATAGAATCCGTTCCGGAAAAGATGCTGGTATCAAAGAATTTTTTGTTATTTTGGATATCAGTGGTCTGAACAGGTCAAAAATTGTGGCAAAGCAGATTGCTCATAATGCGATCAGCGGATTCGATGACCAATCTACGTTAAAAGAACTGGCAAAAATGCTGGAAGATGTAGATGATATGATAGAAAGTTATGCGGGAAAGGATATTCTGGAAGAACCAGAAGCAGAACTGGAAAAATATCTTTCACCGACAGTCAGTTTTGATTGGAAAAATTTGACGTTTACCTTCTTGCCACATCAGATAGCTGATTTGCAGAAACTCATAGATGCATTAGAAAGTACAAAACCGGACTTTCTTGGGGTTGCTGACATTGAGCAGTACAAGCCTTTCCTTGAAACGCTTACAAAATATCAGCAATTCGCAAACGTAAAGAATACCGGTGCAGCTATTCATGCAATGATTAAATGCACAGAGCAGATGTTTGAAGATATTGGATATACAGAGGACAGCGAATGGGTGCAGTTGACAAGTATCTTCGGAAGTAGTGCAGTTCCAGCAGAGGCGGCAGAGGTTATACAGGAGGCAGTTAAGAAAATGGCAGACGAAGGCGTAATTGGAACGAAAAATAAGTGGCAAGCCATTGAATACCTGGCTGCGGAATATCTGGCTGGCAAGTAGGCATAAAACATGGCAGCACCGTTGAAATATAACCAGGCATACCACGATGACTGGGCTTGGTCCTTAGCCATAAAAGGTGCTACCGATGTAGAAATAGCTGAAGCCTTCGGAGTATCGGTCAGGACACTGAATAGATGGAAGAAGGACCATGATAGCTTTATGGTGGCATTGATGTCTGGCAAGGATCAGGCAGATGCCAAAGTGGAAAAAAAGTTGTATGAACGTGCTATTGGATACAAATACACAGAAAAAGAAACTGTAATGGAAATGGATTCTAATGGCAATAGGAAACCAGCGAAAGTACGGGTGGTTGAGAAAGAATGCCCTCCTGATGTGTTGGCACAGATGTATTGGCTGAATAATAGGAAATCCGCACAATACAAGCGGAATCCTGAGAACTTCATAGACAAATCTATTGTATATGAAATTGAAGATATGGACGAAGTGGAGGCGGAAATTTATGATAGTAAAGATTAAAAAGTCCGACCTCAACAGGAAAAAGACGATTTCTTTTAATTTTGGCGAAGGACATAAAGAATATATTCGTAGATGCCGGAACTGTACATTTAATATTTTGGAAGGAGCTGTTCGTTCCGGAAAAACTGTAGATAATGTATTTGCCTTCGCACAAGAATTGAAAACGACACCAGACAAGATCCATCTGGCAACCGGTTCTACTATGGGTAATGCAAAGCTGAATATTGGAGATGCGAATGGATTTGGTCTGGAATGGATATTCAGAGGACAATGCAGGTGGGGAAAATACAAAGACATGGAAGCACTATTGATTAGCGGACCGTCTACCAATTTCAAACAGAAAATTGTGATTTTTGCAGGGGCATCTTCTTCAGACAGTTTCAAAAAGATTCGTGGTAACTCCTACGGTATGTGGATTGCCACGGAGATTAACTTGCATCATGACAATACAATCAAGGAGGCTTTTAACCGACAGCTTGCAGCAAAGAACAGGAAAATCTTTTGGGACATGAACCCGGAACACCCGAAAGCACCGATCTATGAAAATTATCTTGATGTATATGAGCGGAAGGCAAAAGAAGGAACTCTGAAGGGCGGTTACAATTATGCACACTTCACCATTTTTGATAACGCCAACATCACGCAAGAACGTCTGGAAGAAATTGTAAGCCAGTATGATGAAAATAGTATTTGGTATGTCAGAGATATTCTTGGAAAGAGAAGTATTGCAGAAGGACTTGTGTATACGCAGTTTGCTTCATTAGCGGCGATGGAAGATAATCCGATGAAAATAAGCATTGCAGAAGCACAGGAAATGATGAAGAAGGGAGAACTTCTTGGCATAACGATAGGGGTTGACTTCGGAGGTAACGGATCCGGTCATTCTTTTGTAGCATCAGCGCCTACGGTTGGATATGGAAAACTGGTCGCTTTACTGTCGGAATTGCATAAAGAGGAGCTTGATCCGGACGCTCTGGCAAAAGTATTTATAGCCTTCGTGAAGAAGGTTATTTCTTTGTTTGGAAGTATCAGCAAGGTTTATTGTGATTCTGCTGAACAGGTTCTTATCCGGGGATTGAGGAAAGCTATGGCAAGAGCTGAGATGGGAGACATCAAAGTCGGAAATACGAAGAAAGACCGTATCAATGACCGTATTTTTTGCTTTACCTCTCTGGTAGCACAGGGAAGGTTTGCGTATACAGAAATGTGTGAAACCCTTGAAGATGCTCTGAGCATGGCGGTATGGAAACCCAATACCGTAGAACTGGAACGCTTGGACGATGGCACATCGGATATTGATACACTGGACGGGTTTGAATACAGCTATGAACGAGATATTAAGAAATATATCAAAACACAGGCAGGGTAGGTGAGAATGTGAGATTTGGCATCAAAAATTTTATACGAAAGTGGGTGAGAAAATTGCTGCCGAGAAACAGCGTTGAAAAAGAATTAAAAGTGCAGATTGCTATATCTGGGGCTATGGATAATGCAATTCAGCTTTGGAAAGATATGTATGAAAATCATCCACCATGGGAAGGCAAGGATGGAACCCTCTGCACAAACCTTCCGGCTACAATCGCAGAAGAGATGTCCCGATTGGTATTAACAGAATTTGAATTGTCCACAACCGGAAGTCAGCTGGCAGACTTTATCAACACTCAGTTGGAAAGAGAGTTGACAGATTTGGATATTCATGTAGAACGCTATTGTGCAAAAGGCGGGATTGTGATGAAACCCTATGTATCGGTAGGACCAACAGGCTTGCCAGAAAAAATAGAAATAGATTTTGTAGAAGCAGATCATTTCTACCCGACAGCTTATAACAGCAAGGGTGAGATTATGTCTGCTGTTTTTTTGCAGCATAAACGTATGGGAGATTTCCTGTATACGAGATTGGAATACCATGAATTTACTGGAAATAGCATTACCATTCTGAATCGGGCATACCGTTCTGAGAAAATTTCTTCCTACAACGACAGCGAAGAGCCGATTATAAATTATCCTTTTGATGAAGAAGTTCCTTTAGCAGAGGTTGAGGAATGGGCTGGACTTTCAGAAACACCAGTAACAATCAACAATGTGGAGAAGCCGCTTTTTGTCTATATCAAAACAGCAAAGAGCAATAACATTGATAACAGCTCTCCGCTTGGAGTATCTGTCTACTCTAAGGCTGTGGAACTTATCCATGAAGCGGATAGAATGATGGGGCAGATTGTATGGGAATACGATGCAAAAGAAGCTGCAGTTCATCTGTCAGAGGAATTCTTAAAAACAGACAAGAAAGGTAAACCAATTCTTCCGGAAGGGCATGAAAGACTGTACAGATCGTTTGATGAAACAAAGGATAAAACAGTATTTGATATTTATAATCCGGATATTCGAGATGATCCAATGTTCAATGGGCTAAATAAGTTCCTGAAAAGAATTGAATGGAATGTAGGGTTTGCGTACGGTACAATCTCTGATCCGAATGAACTGGAGAAAACAGCAGAGGAGATCCGTACATCAAAGCAACGCTCTTACCGGACGGTGAGCCGATTACAGAAAGCATGGGAGAAAGGATTCCGGCATCTCATTGATTCTATGGTAGTGTTGAACAGCCTGTATAATATGGCTCCTACCGGGGCTGTAGAGGTGAACTGCACATGGGGCGATAGTGTATTGGAAGATACTGACAAAGAGTATCAGAGAAGATGGACTATGGTTGTAGCAGGTAAGTTGAAACCAGAAAAATTTATTGCCTGGTATTTTGGCTGCACGGAGGAAGAAGCAAAAGACTATATGCCAGAAGTTCTTCCGGATGAATTTCCAGAAGAAGAGTAGGAGGGAGGAACAGATATAATGCATAAAGTGGAAATTAATGAACTAGGTGTTTGCCTGGATGGAAAGCCGCTTGAAAGTGTAAAGTCCTACAGTCTTGCGCAAAAGGAAACAGAAAATGTTGCGAACTTACTCCTAGAACTGGATGTTACTATTTTATCTAATGCAAGAAATACCGGTTTTAGTAATGGTGGAAAAGAGGATAAGGCTAAAATACAATGACAGAAACAATCAAGGAGGTGTAGCCATGCTGACACCTGAATATCTCACCGCGTTCTCAAATGGGTATCTCGGCATGGTAGATAACCTCAATGAACAGATTGTAAGGGATATTGCAAGAAGAATGGTAAAGACAGGAAAAGTTACAGATACAGCAAAATGGCAGATTAAGCAAGCACAGGAATCCGGAAAGTTGCTAAATGATATTGTAAAAGAAGTTGGCAAGTTTTCTGGGTTCTCTGATAAAGAGATACTTGAAATGTTTAAGGATGCAGGGATTACCAGTATACGAAACGATGGGAAACCTTTGCTGGATGCAGGAGTCATCTCTGAAGTGAATTTGTCACAGAGAATGCAGGAATTACTTCTTGCAAATGCCAAGAAAACATCAGGAGACGTGAACAATCTTACACTGACAACAGCAGCAAAAAGTCAAGAACTTTATATCCAGTCACTTAATGAAGCATTGCTCAAAGTACAGAGCGGTGCTTTTTCTTATCAGGAAGCATTGAAGCAGGCAATCAGAAACGCCGCTGTGATGGGAAGTAAAGTTCTATACAGTTCCGGTTCTCAGATGTCTTTAGATGCGGCTATGCGAATGGCTCTGCTTACCGGAATCAACCAAACGGCAGCTACGCTCACAGAAATGTACGCAGCTGATATGGGGGCGGAATACTATGAAACTACAGCACATCCCGGAGCAAGATTAGAACATACGGTTTGGCAAGGACAGGTATTCAAGATTGAAGGAGAAGGGAACGGATACAGGAACTTTTACGAAGCAACTGGATATGGGACAGTAACCGGATTGTGCGGTGCAAATTGCCGTCATAGTTTTCACCCTTTCTGGCCAGGGATATCCAAACCGGCATATACGAAAGAAATGCTGAACGGATATACAGAAGCAAAGTACAAATTCAATGGAGATTGGCTGACAGACTATGAGTGTAGCCAAATCATGCGCAGATATGAAAGGCAGATTCGGGAAAGCAAGAGAATCCTGACAGCATATGATTCTGCCATAAAAGCTGCTATTGATGCAGAAACGGAGAACCTACTGAAAGAAGAATTTCAAAAAGAATCCGTAAAGTTGAAAAGCAAAGAAAAAAGATTAAAGGATTTCTGTTCTGAAACCGGACACCGGATTGACACTTCAAGAACTCAGGTGTATGCGGTAAAGGATCAGAATGGAAATATTGTAAATTATGGACGCTCTACCAGTATGAAAGCGGTATGGGCGAATAGAAAAGCAAAGAAGTAGGAGGAATATCATGATTATTACAGGAATGAAACATTTTGAAAGCGTATGCCAGAAAAAATTAGTGGAGTGGTATAACAAAAACAGATCTGAAAATCCGATTGATTTAGGAGATGTTTTTATTGTTTGGAGCTGCAAGACACTTCAGAACTATAAATGCCTGGCATCGACTACAGTATCGGGGGACGGTATTTATGCAGAATACACTTTCAATGGTGATAAACAGGAGTTGTATGAAGATGTATACAAGAAGCTGACCAACACTTGTTATACAGAGGAATAGGAGGAACGGAACATGATGAAGGCAATGTTATCACAGCCGATGGCTGGAAAAACAGATGAAGAAATTATAGAAACAAGAGAGCGAGCAATCAAAGTATTGCACGAAAAAGGTTATGAAGTCGTAAATACATTGTTTACAGATGAATGGTATAGTGAAGAAAGTATGCAAGAACGTGGAGTTGCAAATAGACCGCTTTGTTTTTTAGCGAAATCTCTGGAAAACATGAGTTTATGCCATGTGGCTTATTTCTGCAAAGGCTGGGAAAATACACGAGGCTGCAAACTGGAGCATGATGCAGCGGTCGCATATGGATTGACTGTTCTGTATGAAGAGTAATTGCTATGAAGTATCGTCAGAAACCAATAGAAGTAGATGCTTTTCAGTTTACGAAAGATTCAGAAGTATATGCACCGGAATGGTTCTCTGATGCGGTCAAAAGAGAGGAGATATTTATTGACAGGTCCATCATAGATGGAAGTGCCAATGTATACGGGTGCAGTATAAAGAAGGCTGGAGGGTGGAACCGGGCAAAAGTCGGGGACTTCATCATCAAAGAACCAACAGGGGATATTACAGTATGCAGTGCAGCTGTTTTCTGTAGAATATATCAGCACATAGACGGAAGGGAGGTGGAGAGCATGGCTTGCAAAGGGAAAGGCAAAGGAAAAGGCGGCAAGAGAGGTAAGGGCAAGTGAGAGGAGGTGGTCCTTATATCTCCCATCTTGAGGGTTAGAAAAGATGCCTATTTACAGACTTTCAGCCTTTAGGCAATAATTTCTACATATAAACCCTTAAAATAGCACCCAGAGGCTATCAGAGGTTTATACGGTAGCAATAAAGCAATGATTTATATGCAGGTGGTTCTTTCCGTTTTGGAAAAGACCACCTGTTGTATTTGTCCTGAGTATGACGTTTAAACTATTCCTTCCCCAGCGTGCCGGGATATAAATGCACGATAGCAGAGCCGGAGTGAACCGGAGCTTAAATGAAATCAGCGAAGAAAATGAAGGAGGTAGGCAAAATGGCTTACGATTTTTTAAAGAAACTGTTTGGCACTCAGAAAGACGGAGAAGAACCAAAGGTTATGACATATGCAGAACTGGAAGCTGCAATTGATGCAGATAAGAAAATTCAGGTTGTAGATTTGAAAGCTGGCGGTTATGTGGCAAAAGAAAAGCTGGATGCCAAAATTACAGAATTGGATGGAGTGAAACAGCAGCTCACAGATGCAAATGCTGAGATTCAGTCTTATAAAGACATGGATATTGATGGCATTAAGCAGAAAGCAGCTGATTGGGAGCAGAAGTACAATTCCGAAACCCAGAAGCTCAATGACAAATTAACAAAGCAGGAAAGAGATCACCAGATGGATAGATATCTTGATACTGTAGGTCTTAAACCCGGAGCTATGTATCGTGATTATGTCAGAAGAGCTTTGGAAGAAAAAGAGTTGAAACTGGAAGATGGAAAATTCTTAGGTGCAGATGATGTAATGAAGGAGCTGAAAGAAAATCCTGATTACAAAGATGCGTTTGTTGTAGAGGAACCAGATCATACAGGAAATGAAGAAAATGCTGGTACAGAACCAAACGGTGGAGCACCATATTTTTCAGCAGGAACCAACTCACAGACACAGGAGCCTAAAGGCTCAACATTTAACTTCGGATTTTCCGGAGTAAGAAAACACGAATAATTAGGAGGATATAGACATGGCAGTATTAAATTATGCAAAAGAATATCAGAGAGAATTAGAACAGAATTTCCCATACGTGCTTTACTTTGGAGCGTTGTACAACACACCAAACAACGGTAGATACAGATGGTTGAATGGGAAAACAATTGAAATCCCAACAATTTCCGTTACAGGACGAGTAGATGCAACAAGAGATACAATCGCAACTGCATCTAGAAACTACAACAACTCTTGGACTCCATTAACTCTTGAAAATGAGAGAAAATGGTCTACATTGGTACACCCAAGAGATGTACAGGAGACAAACCAGGTAGCAACTATTGCTAACATCACAAGAGTATTTAATGAGGAACAGAAATTCCCTGAGATGGATGCTTATACAATCTCCAAGATCTACTCTGACTGGACAACAGCTGGCGAGTCCGCAGATACTACAGCCTTAACAGCTGAAAACATTTTGTCTGTATATGACGAGATGCTTGAAAATATGGCAGAGGGAAGAGTTCCTAAAATGGGGCTTGTTCTTTATGTAACACCTGCAACAAATACGCTGATTAAAAATGCTCAGGGTATCTACAGAACATTGGATGTTGGAAAACAGAATCAGCTCTCAAGAGCAATTACATCTCTTGATGAAGTTGAAATTGTAGAAGTTCCATCTGAATTGATGAAAACAGTATATGAATTCACAACTGGATGGGAAGCTGGCGGAAGTGCAAAACAGATTCATATGTGTTTGATTAACCCACTTGCGGTAATCACACCTGTATCTTACGAGTTCGCTAAACTGGATCCGCCATCTGCATTATCAGAAGGTAAATATGTTTACTACGAAGAATCCCATGAGGATGTATTCGTATTGAAAAACAAATCAAAAGCTATCCAGATGGCTGTGGAGGCGTAAACAATGTGGATTGCCCTGCTGATAAATATCAGTGGGGCATTATTGCGAAGGGAGAAGAATATGAGCTATTTTGCACAGAAAAAAAATAGAATCATTCAGATTGCTGAGGAAAAAGCAGAAGAGTATTCCAAAATGGGATATGTAATCAAAGACAAAAGCGGTGAAACTGTTATGGATGCGGCTATCACATCCGTAGCAGATGCTAGGAAAGAAATAGAAGTTCTCCGTAAAGAGAACGCAGACTTGAAAGCAAAACTAAAAGAAGCAACTCTGTATGCAGAAAATGCTGATAAGCAGATCGAACAGCTTCAGGAAGAAAATGCTGAACTGAAAAAAGCAGTGAAAGAACCTGCGGCTAAAACAGCAGCGAAGGCTACGAAAAAAAGTGAGTAGGAGGTAGCTTATGTATTTTGCAGTAAAAAACGGAATGAGATGCAGGATTCCGGAACGTAAGAAAGAAGCCTATGAACTTATGGGCTATACCTGCACGAAGATTGGCAGTGCTGAAACAAAGAAAGCTACAAAGCCTGTAAAAGAAGTGAAACAGACTGCCAAAAGCGATTAGCACATATTTCATCATGGAGGTGGTAAAAGATGCTTACAAGCGATGCCAGAAGCCCATACGTGGACTTCCCGTACTATCAAAACACTTATCGTGGGAATGTGTTGAAAGCTACAGATTTTGAAAACGCTGAGATGGAAGCTGAGGCATTTGTCAATGCTGTCACATTCGGAAGAATCCGGAGATTGCCGGAGATACCGGATTGCGTGAAAAATGCAATCTGTTCTGCAACAGAGAGCATACACCGCTATACAGAAAGTAAGAATAATCCGATTACTTCAGAAAGTAATGACGGGTATTCCGTAACATATGCCAGTGCATTGAAAGAAGATGATTGCAGAAGAGAACTGGAATCAAAAGTAAAAAGATGGCTGGCAGGTACAGGGCTCATGTACAAAGGGCGGTCTGAAACCTATGACGGATAATGCTGATATTACGATTTTCAATCAGATAATAGGTGCGGATAGAAGGGAAGTATTCGTGCCTACAATGATATCCGGGGCTTTTTGGTATGATGTGCGCTCTATGAGCCAGAGTGACAGACACCGGGAAGGAAGCTCCAGGGTAATCATTCGGATACCGTATGATGCGGAGATACAGGATAACCGCATATATCTTCCGGAAGAACAGTTCAAAAAGTTGAAGGGTGAAGAACTGGAGAAATACTGGACGATTCAGAAAAACGCCTATGTATTGAAACGGCATATTGTACAGGCAGATAAGTGGCTGTTCGACCCATTCAGCTTCCGGTATGGAAAAATCACAGAATTTATTCCAGATGAAATCAATCGGCTGAGAGCCGAAGAGGAAGATTTTTTCACAGTAGTGGAATATGCAGACAATACCTTGCGTGGTTCAGACTGCATGAAGCATTGGAGAATCGGAGGTGCGTAAATGGCAAGAACAAAAATAACCACCCCTAGAGGTGCAATATTCCAGACAGATCAGTGGACTGCACAGTTGCAGTGGGACCCCAATTTTGCCGGGAACCGCAACGAACACTTTGACAGAATGCAGAAGTTCGTAGATTCAGAGGTTTTACGAAGATGCAGTCCGAGAGTTCCGTTCCAGACAGGTATGCTTGATAAATCTGGCAAGCTGGGAACGGTGATCGGAAGCGGTGAAGTAAATTATATAGCACCCTATGCGGCAGCACAGTATTATGGAACATCAGAGTCAAGACCATACGATTCCAACAGGGGAGGAAAGTGGTTTGAAAGAATGAAGGCTGCGGAAAAAGAGGATATCCTGAGAGGCGCAAAAAACATATAAGGAGAAGCGTATGGCAACATCAATCATACAGGCGGTTACGGACTATTTCTGTAGCTGCCCTTTATTAAAAGACGGTGTTTTCCGGGTAGATGCATTGGGGACAAGCGGTATTGAGTACACGATAGAAACCGGCACGTTTGACCCGATTATACAGAAATTTGTAGACGGAAGTTCTATCCGGCAGTATCAGTTCTCCTTTGGCTCCAGAGAGTATTACTCTATGGACAGGATCCAGAATATCCAGAACAGCTCTTTTTATGAAGAACTGGCAGAATGGATTGAGGAGCAAAGTAGAGCCGGGAACTTGCCGGAGCTTCCGGAAGGAATGGACGCAGAGGAATTGCAGATTCTTTCCCCCGGGTACATTTTTGACGTAACAACAAAATTCGCAAGGTATCAGATACCGTTGCGATTGATTTATTTTAAGGAGGTATGACACATGAGAAAGAAAGCTATCCAGCGACATGAGATTGCTGATTATCTTAACGTAGGAACCGCAGAAGAACCGAATTGGGCGCTTATGGGTTATGGATTTACGACACTTGATGAAGAGTTTGGTGCAGAAAGTGAATCTGCCAAGTATATCAACGAAGCGTCAGCATCTTCTTCTGTAGTATCCTACACATCGGTGTTCCCGTTCACATCGCACCTGATTCCGGATGAAGAGGCGGTAAACGCATTGTATGCAGTAGGAAGAAACCATCTGACCGGAGAAGAGGCAGAGTTCGAATACTGCCGTGTAGAGCTTTGGGATAAAAAAGCAGAAGGAAAGTATGCCGCAAGAAAATTTGTTGTATCAGCGGAATTGTCTGATATTACTGGCGAAAGCAAGCAGGAAATGAGCGGAAATCTTAATGCGGTAGGTGATCCGATAGACGGAACATTTAATATAAAAGAAAAGAAATTCGAGGTTGCTGTATCATTGCCAGCGTAAAAGGGAAAATGGAGGTAAAAGCAAATGAGTAAAATTGAATTTAACGGGATTGAGTTGGAACTGGACCTTATGGACGCAGACGTAATGGAAAAGTTTGAAGACGGTCTTGCGAAGACAGCTGAAGATGTAAAAGAAAAATCACAGTATGTAGGAAAGAAAAATGCAGAATGTATGAGAATTCAGTGCGGTCATGTGAACCGTTTCTTTGACTCTGTTTTTGGACCAGGTACAGCAGACAAGCTCTTTGAAAAGAAAAACAATCTGGAAGACCACATGACTGCTTTTGGAAAAGCAGCTAACATGGTAGGACAGGTTCAGGAAAGAACCAAAGAGATTACTTCCCAGTATGCTCCGGAACGTGTGCAGAACAGAGCGGAACGCCGGGCAAATAAAGGGAAAAAGGGAAATAAAGTGAAATATATGAACAACGCCGCTCGTAACCGGTAATGAATATTTTACTGGATTTGCTTCCTGAAACTGTTGAAATTGGAGATGTGGAATACCCGATCAATACGGACTTCCGTATCTCTATTTTATTTGAGTTAATGATGCAGGACAGTTCATTATCAGATAAAGAGAAAATGCAGGAAGCGATAAGACTCTATTATCCGGAAATCCCCCATGATTTAGAAGAAGCCGTGGAAAAACTGATATGGTTTTACAGATGCGGCAAAGTAGAAAAAGCTAAGAAAAATGCGGCTTCACAGGAAGAGGAAGAAGACACACAGGAACGGCGGGTGTATTCGTTTGAATATGATGACCGTTACATATATGCAGCATTTCTTTCGAATTATGGCATTGATCTGCAAGATGCAGAAGGCTTGCATTGGTGGAAATTCAGGGCGATGTTCCTTGCGCTGAATGATAGCTGTGAATTTAAGAAAATCATGGGTTATCGTAGTATGAAGATAACAAGCAAGATGTCAAAAGAGCAGAGAGCTTTTTATGCGAAAATGCAGAGGATTCATGCTCTTCCAATACCAGATGATGAACAGGAAAAATACGATGCAATCACAAAAGCCCTTATGGGTGACGGTGATCTGACCGGACTGTTGTAAATGGAGGGATTATGGATAGGGAGAAGAAAAGAGTGATATGTCCTGTATGCGGATATCGTATGCCGATATCTTATACAAAGGACGCAGAATGTGATGGGGTATATGTTCCATGCAAAGGCAGGAACTGTAATCACCTCATTGAAGTGAAGATTAAAAAAGGACAACAGATTAAGTAGAGCCATCATGAGCCGATAATCAATTTTTGCCCTGAAAAGAGGTGAGAAAAGATTGGGCTATGATGGAACACTAAAATTTGATACGTCCGTCAATACCTCCGGTTTCCAAAGTGGAATCAATAAAATAAGCAGCATTGCCGGAGGGGCATTAAAGACAACCGGGACAATTATAGCTGGTGCTGGTACAGCAATCGCAGGGCTTGGAACAGCGGCGATTAAAGTCGGGGCTGATTTTGAGGCTGGCATGAGTAAGGTACAGGCAATATCCAATGCCTCAGCAGAGGAAATGGTCAAGCTGACCGATAAAGCCAAAGAAATGGGTGCGAAAACAAAATTCTCTGCCGGAGAAAGTGCAGAGGCATTTCAGTATATGGCGATGGCTGGTTGGAAAACAGAAGATATGCTGGCCGGTATAGAAGGTGTCATGAACCTGGCGGCTGCTTCAGGGGAAGACCTAGCTACAACTTCTGATATTGTCACAGACGCTTTGACAGCGTTTGGTATGTCGGCAGCTGATTCTGGAAGATTTGCAGATGTTCTTGCGGCGGCATCATCAAATGCCAATACGAATGTTTCCATGATGGGAGAAACATTTAAGTATGTAGCACCTGTCGCCGGGGCATTAGGCTTTTCTGCCGAAGATTGTGCTACTGCCATTGGACTTATGGCAAACAGCGGTATCAAGGCAAGCCAGGCAGGGACATCGTTACGCTCCATTTTCACCAGAATGGCGAAACCGACAAAAGATGTTCAAGCTGCTATGGATCAGATGAATATTTCCATTACGAATAGTGATGGAAGTATGAAAGATTTGAATACAATCATGCGTGACCTGCGCAAAGGATTTAGTGGTCTGACAGAAGAACAGAAAACTCAGATGGCAGCTACCATTGGAGGACAGGAAGCAATGTCCGGACTGCTTGCCATTGTAAATGCATCAGACGAAGACTTCGAGAAATTGTCGGAGTCTATTTATAATTCTGCGGGTGCGGCTGAAAGAATGGCAGAAACCATGATGGATAATCTGCCAGGAGCGATTGAACAGGCAAGTGGAGCATTAGAAACGCTTGGACTTACGTTCTATGAGAAGATACAGGAACCAGCAAAAGAAACAATCCAGACCGTCACAGAAATGATAGATGAAATGAACGAAGCCTTTACAGAGAATGGGTTTGAAGGTTTGGTTCATAGCTTTGGAGATAATCTGGCAGAGATTGTTCAAATGGCTGTTGAAGCCGCACCGGATTTAATACAGGCAGGGGTCGATTTAGTAACATCCTTCATAGATGGAATCATGGAGAACTCAGATGAGTTTGCATCGGCAGGAGCAGAGTTTGTTTCTACCCTGGTAGAGGGAATTTTAGAATTTGCAGGTGATTTTTGGAGTGCAGGTATAGAATTATTCCGCAAATTTCTGGAAGGAATCACTGAAAATGCTTCAGAGATAGGTGCTTCTGCCGCAGAAATGGTTACAAAAATCGTTGCGGCTATTCAAGAAAATCTTCCATTGATTATACAGGCTGGCAGAGATATTGTATCTGGATTTATCGAAGGAATGTCGGAGGAATTTCCTGGCATATCGGCATTACTGGAAGGGTTCATAAGCGGATTTGCGGATACAGCTTCGGTTGTAATAGAACCTTTAGCAGATGCGCTACAAAAATTGTTTGATGTTATCAACAATGCAGATCCGTCTACGATGGAAGCTGTAGGAAAAGCTATTGGTACTATTGTTGCAGCGATAGCAGGGCTTAAAATAGCATCAGATGTAGTTGGGGCTGTACAAACTCTTTTTTCGGTACTAAGCAAATTTAAAGGTGGTATTTCTGGAATTGCCGGTACAATCGGGAAAATAGTAGAAGGCTTTGCACTATGGAAAGGTGGAGCTGGAACCCTTGCAGAAGTTATCAGTCTTGAATTTCCAAAACTGGCAGGGATCATCGGGAAGATAGGCGGTGCAGTATCTTCTGTAAGTGGATTCTTTACAAAATTGGCAGGAATTGCAAGTTCTGTATTTTCAAAAGTAGCTGGATTCATTAGTTCGTTTGGTTCTGTAATTGCAGGAGCTGGTTCTTTGATCGGCGGAGTGATTATGGCTGTAACGAACTTTTTTGATATGCTCAAGAATGGATTTAGCTGGCTGAATGAAATTCTGATGGTAGTCGGAACAGCTCTTGCGGCAGTTGGAGCGGTTATTCTTGGAGCACCGGCGTTAGTTGCCGGAGTCGTTGCCGCTATCGTAGCAGCGGTCGGAACACTTGTTGTCGCCATAAAGGAAAATTGGGAGGCTATTGTAGAGTTCTTCCAGTCTATTCCTGAACGGCTGAGTTCATTTGTAGAAACAGTTGTACAGTTTTTCTCTGAACTGCCGGGGAAAATAATTGATGCGATAAGCACTTTCGGAGAGATGTTCGTTGAGTGGGGAACATCGGTACTTGAAACAGCAACAACGGTTGTGACGGGCATTATCGAAAGTATCGTAACATTTTTCTCGGAATTGCCATATAAGATAGGCTATGCAATAGGATTTGTTCTTGGAACACTCGCAGAGTGGGGAGTAAATGTTATTAACTGGGTTGTTACGACAGTCCCACAGATTATAGAAAATATTGTAAAGTTCTTTGCAGAATTACCAGGCAAGATATGGACCTGGCTCACGAATACATTCAATAATCTTGTAACCTGGGGCGGTCAGATGCTCCAGAAAGCATCAGAGGTAGCGAAGAATTGCGTAGACAGCATTTCTAAGTTCTTCTCTGAGTTACCCGGAAAAGTATGGAATTGGATAACAAACACCTTCAATAAATTTGTGACATGGGGAAGCCAGATGCTTTCTAAAGCACAGTCAATTGGTTCACAGGTTATAGATACCGTAGTAAAATTCTTTTCTGAACTGCCTGGAAAGGTATGGAACTGGCTTACAAACACTTTAGATAAAGTGAAGCAGTGGGGCAGCGACATGGTGGAGAAGGGGCGACAGGCGGCCAATGTCATTTAGTTAAGACATTAAGCAGATGTATTCCT
>ULXG01030826.1_pt1 | contig 42500 bp, 42 predicted proteins | sample 1961141 | NCBI WGS metagenome assembly ULXG01 (sample SAMEA4835834, study PRJEB28245) | human gut metagenome | biome: gut microbiome; material: fecal sample | place: Denmark | collected 2008 | reverse complement strand
CCGCGATGACCCCCACCGCCTCGCCGACGGTAACCGGCTGGCCGTTCGCCAGGTTGGCGCCATAACATTTCTGGCACACACCATGGCGCGCACGGCAGTTCAGAATTGAGCGAACCTTGATGCGCTGTACGCCATGCCCAACAATGATATCTGCATCGTTGTCATCCATCATCTTGTCCTTGGAGACAAGCACCGCCCCCGTCTCCGGGTCGACAAAGTCTTCTACCAGATAGCGTCCAATCAAACGCTCGTGCAGAGACTCAATGGACTCCTTGCCTTCCTTAATATCAAAGACCTCCAGGCCGTCTGTTGCACCGCAGTCCTCCTCGCGGATGATCACATCCTGCGAAACATCGACCAGGCGGCGGGTCAGATAACCGGAGTCCGCGGTACGCAGAGCCGTATCCGCCAAGCCCTTTCGGGCGCCACGGGAAGAAATGAAGTATTCCAAAATGTTCAAACCTTCACGGTAATTTGCACGAATCGGAATCTCGATCGTCTTACCGGAGGTATTTGCAATCAGACCGCGCATGCCGGCCAACTGACGGATCTGGCTCATGGAACCACGAGCGCCGGAATCTGCCATCATAAAGATCGGGTTGTAGCGGTCCAGCCCCTTCTGCAGAGCGTCCGTTACATCGTTGGTGGCCTTTTCCCAAGTTTTCAAAACGGCGTTGTAACGTTCTCCATCGGAGAGCAAACCGTTTTTGAACTGATCGGTAACCAGATCAATCTTCTTTTCTGCCTCAGAGATGATCTCCTTCTTTTGTGGCGGAATGGTCGCATCACAGACAGCGACCGTGATGGCGCTCTTAGTGGAATACTTATATCCCTGTGCTTTCACAGCGTCCAATACTTCCGAAGTCTTTGGAACACCGTGAACTTTAATACATTTATCGATGATTTTTCCAAGTTGTTTTTTGCCAACCAGGAATTCAATCTCAAACTTGAAGCGGTTTTCTGGGTCCGAACGGTCCACAAAGCCGAGATCCTGCGGAATTGGACGGTTGAAAATCATACGGCCCACGGTGGTATCCACCAAACGGGAAACCTTCTGGCCATCGATCTCCATAGTTCTGCGTACCTTAATCTTCGCATGCAGTCCAACAATATGCGAATCGTACGCCATAATCGCTTCGTCGAAATCACGGAAAACTTTTCCTTCACCCAGCTCTCCGTCTTTTTCCAATGTGAGATAATAGGACCCCAGAACCATGTCCTGCGTTGGAACCGTAACCGGGCGCCCGTCGGAAGGCTTAAGCAGGTTGCCGGCCGCCAGCATCAGGAAGCGGGCTTCCGCCTGCGCTTCGGAGGACAACGGGACGTGTACAGCCATCTGGTCGCCGTCAAAGTCAGCATTGTACGCTGTACATGCCAACGGATGCAACTTCAACGCGCGCCCCTCAACCAACACCGGTTCAAATGCCTGAATGCCCAAACGATGCAGCGTAGGCGCACGGTTGAGCAGCACCGGATGATTCTTGATAACGATTTCCAAAGCATCCCAGACCTCTGGCTTCGCGCGCTCGACCGCTTTTCTGGCCGCCTTGATGTTTCCGGCGGCGCCGGTCTCTACCAAACGTTTCATTACAAATGGCTTAAACAATTCCAACGCCATTTCTTTTGGCAAGCCGCACTGATACATTTTCAGTTCCGGCCCAACCACAATAACGGAACGGCCGGAATAGTCAACACGCTTGCCCAACAGGTTCTGGCGGAAACGCCCCTGTTTGCCTTTCAACATATCGGAAAGGGACTTCAACGGACGGTTGTTCGGGCCAGTGACCGGACGGCCACGGCGGCCATTGTCAATCAATGCATCAACCGCCTCCTGCAACATGCGCTTCTCGTTGCGGACGATGATGTCTGGCGCGCCGAGCTCCAACAGCCGCTTCAAGCGGTTGTTTCGGTTGATGACACGGCGATAGAGGTCGTTCAGGTCAGAGGTCGCAAAACGTCCGCCATCGAGCTGAACCATCGGGCGAATGTCCGGCGGGATGACCGGCACCACGTCGAGAATCATCCACTCCGGACGGTTACCCGAGAGCCGGAATGCCTCAACAACCTCTAGGCGCTTCAAAATACGGACACGCTTCTGACCGGAGGCCGTCGCCAGCTCATCTTTGAGCTCGACGGACTCCTTTTCCAGATCAATTTCCTCCAACAGGGTCTTGATGGCTTCCGCGCCCATACTGGCCTGGAAATCGTCCTCGTATTTTTCGCGCAGATCACGGTATTCCTTTTCGGTCAAGAGCTGCTTTTTCTGCAGCTCACGCACATTTCCGGGGTCCGTGACAATATACAGGGCAAAATAGAGCACTTTTTCCAGCATGCGGGGGGATATATCCAGAATCAACCCCATCCGGGAAGGGATTCCTTTGAAGTACCAAATATGGGAAACGGGCGCAGCCAACTCAATATGGCCCATGCGCTCGCGGCGAACCTTCGCCCGTGTAACTTCAACGCCGCAGCGGTCGCAGATCTTTCCCTTATAACGGATACGCTTATATTTGCCGCAATGGCATTCCCAGTCCTTCTGCGGTCCAAAGATACGCTCGCAAAAGAGGCCGTCGCGCTCCGGCTTTAGGGTACGGTAGTTGATCGTCTCCGGCTTCTTGACTTCGCCATAGGACCATTCGCGGATCTTGTCCGGCGAAGCCAGCCCGATTTTTATTGATTCAAATTCGTTGAATTCCATTATGTGACCCCCTTCTATTTATTCCTGTTCGCCGTCTCCATCAGAAGAAATGTCAAAGGGTTCCTCCTTCTCAAAAAGATCGTCATCTCCATCGGACGGGAAGTCGTCCCCGTCAAAGAGGTCGTCGTCCTCATGCTCTTCCGTCGAATAGCCATCCAGCTCTCCGTCCTCCACAGTCGGTTCGTCAAACAAATCGTCGGATGGGGTGAAGCCCATATCGTCGTCATCGTCAAAGTTCTGCTTGAGGTCAATTTCTTCGTTGTTCCTATCCAACACCTTGACATCCAAGCCCAAAGACTGCAATTCCTTGATTAGAACCTTGAAGGACTCCGGAACACCCGGTTTCGGAATATTCTGGCCCTTTACAATGGCCTCATAGGTCTTAACACGGCCGACCACATCGTCGGACTTGACGGTCAAAATCTCTTGCAAAGTGTAAGCAGCGCCGTATGCCTCCAGCGCCCAGACCTCCATCTCACCGAAACGCTGGCCGCCAAACTGCGCCTTGCCGCCCAACGGCTGCTGTGTAACCAGCGAATACGGACCGGTTGAGCGAGCATGAATCTTATCGTCGACCAGGTGATGCAGCTTGAGGTAGTACATATAACCAACTGTAACCGGGTTGTCGAAATATTCGCCCGTACGGCCGTCTTTCAAAAGAATCTTACCATCTTCGCGCATACCTGCTTGCTTGAAGCACTCGCGGATGTCGTCTTCATGTGCGCCATCGAAAACCGGGGTCATGATCTTCCAACCGAGCGCTTTGGCAGCCATACCGAGGTGTACTTCCAAAACCTGGCCGATGTTCATACGGGACGGAACGCCCAGGGGATTCAACACAATGTCCAGAGGAGTGCCATCCGGCAGGAACGGCATATCCTCCACCGGCAGGATACGGGATACAACACCTTTGTTTCCGTGGCGGCCCGCCATCTTGTCGCCGACCGAAATCTTTCTCTTCTGCGCAATATAACAGCGCACAACCTTGTTGACGCCGGGGCTCAACTCATCGTGGCTGTTCTCACGGGTAAAGACTTTGACATCCACCACAATGCCATATTCGCCATGGGGTACGCGAAGGGAGGTGTCGCGTACTTCACGGGCCTTTTCGCCAAAGATCGCACGCAGCAAGCGTTCTTCTGCGGTCAGCTCGGTTTCACCCTTCGGTGTAACCTTTCCGACCAGAATGTCGCCCGCACGCACCTCTGCGCCGACGCGGATAATGCCGCTTTCATCGAGGTCACGCAGGAGATCTTCGTTGACGTTCGGAATATCCCGGGTAATCTCCTCCGGCCCAAGCTTTGTATCGCGGGCCTCGGTCTCATATTCTTCAATGTGAATGGACGTATAAACATCATCGCGGACGATCTTTTCACTGATCAAAACCGCGTCCTCGTAGTTGTAACCTTCCCAGGTCATAAAACCGATCAGGGCATTCTTACCCAGGCTGATCTCGCCGTCCTTGGTTGCCGGCCCATCGGCAATGACATCGCCCACCTGAACACGATCTCCCACGCTCACAACCGGAACTTGGTTGACACATGTTCCCTGGTTCGAGCGCATAAATTTGATGATGTGATAGGTGTCGATCTCGCCGTCGTCGCGGGTCACACGGACTTCATCCGCACTGACACTGCGCACCACGCCCGCACGCTTTGCCAGCACACAGACGCCGGAGTCAACACCCGCCTTATATTCCATGCCGGTTCCGACAATCGGAGACTCCGTCCTAAGCAACGGCACTGCCTGCCGCTGCATGTTGGAACCCATCAGTGCACGGTTGGCGTCGTCGTTTTCCAAAAAAGGAATCATCGCCGTTGCAACGGACACAACCATTCGCGGAGAAACATCCATGAAGTCCGCACGTTCGCGCTCCACTTCCACGAATTCATCCCGGGAACGGGCGTTGACCTTTAGATGCTTAAAGCGACCGTCCTCGTCCAACGGTTCGTTTGCCTGTGCAACGATGTATTCATCCTCCATGTCCGCCGTCATATAGACGACTTCGTCGGTGACAATTCCAGTCTCCTTGTCCACTCGGCGATAGGGCGCTTCAATGAACCCGTACTGGTTGATTCGAGCAAACGTTGCCAAATAGGAAATCAGGCCGATGTTCGGGCCTTCCGGTGTCTCAATTGGGCACATGCGGCCGTAGTGGCTATAGTGTACGTCACGGACCTCAAACCCTGCACGGTCTCTGGAGAGTCCGCCCGGACCCAGAGCCGAAAGGCGGCGCTTATGCGTCAGCTCTGCCAACGGATTGGTCTGATCCATAAACTGGGACAACGGCGAAGAACCAAAGAATTCTTTAATCGCCGCTACAACAGGACGGATATTGATGAGCGAATGGGGAGTCAAAACTTCCAAGTCCTGCGCCTGCAGGGTCATACGCTCGCGAATAACGCGCTCCAAACGGGAAAAACCAATACGGAACTGGTTCTGCAACAATTCGCCCACCGAGCGGATACGGCGATTTCCCAAATGGTCAATATCGTCCACACTGCCCAAACCAACCGCCAGGCAGTTCATATAGTTGATCGAGGAAAAAATATCATCGATGATAATGTGTTTGGGAATCAACTCATCCCGGCGGGAGCGGATCATATCCTTGAGCGCCTCGTCATCGTCGCCGCACTCGCCCAAGATCTCCGCCAGTACACTGAAGCGAACCCGTTCATTGATGTCGCATTCTGTCACAGCATCAAAATTCACGAACTTCTGAATGTCCACCATGCCATTGGAAATCACTTTGACTTCGCGTTCGTTCACTGTGACATAGACCACGCTTACACCCGCGTCGTCGATCTCTTTTGCCAACTCGCGGGAGACAACCTGTCCTTCTTCTGCCATCAACTCGCCGGTGAGCGGGTTGACAATCGGTCTGGCCAGCTGCTGGCCGGTGATGCGGCCTGCCAAATTCAGCTTTTTATTGTACTTGTAGCGGCCTACGCGGGAAAGATCGTAACGGCGCGCATCAAAGAAGAGGCCGTTGATGTGGGACTGGGCGCTCTCAATGGTAGGCGGCTCGCTGGGGCGCAATTTCCGATAAACTTCGAAAAGCGCCTCCTCCATGTTTTTACAAGGGTCTTTCTCAATGGTTGCGTTGATGCGGTCATCATCGCCAAAATACTCGCGGATCTCTTCATCGCTGCCCAGGCCAAGGGCGCGGATAAAGACCGTCACAGGGATTTTGCGGTTCTTGTCGATGCGAACATAAAACACATCGTTGGCGTCATTTTCGTATTCCAACCACGCGCCGCGGTTCGGAATAACCGTGGAGCTAAACAATTCCTTGCCGGTCTTGTCATACTCCATCTTATAATAGACGCCGGGAGAACGAACCAACTGGGATACGATCACACGTTCTGCGCCGTTGATTACAAAGGTGCCGCTTTCAGTCATCAGCGGGAAATCGCCCATAAAGACCTCAGATTCCTTGATCTCTCCGCTCTCCTTGTTCAGGAGACGGGCGGTCACCCGGAGTGCAGCCGCATAGGTGGCGTCGCGCTCCTTGCACTCTTCCACGCTATAGTTCGGCTTGTCGACATCCAGTTTGTAGTCCACAAAATCGAGGACCAGATTGCCCGTATAATCTGTGATCCCTGAGACATCCTTAAAAACTTCCTTCAAGCCTTCATCCAGGAACCACTTGTAGGAATTTTTCTGGACCTCGATCAGATTGGGCATATCCAGCACTTCGTCAATGCGTGAGAAGCTCATGCGGACATTTTTGCCGACCTGTACCGGTTTGACATTCACCATTGGCTCAATCACTCCATTCAAAAATTTACCATCCTGATTGTGGCATCTATCTGGGAAACACAACTCTCTTCACAAGAAGGGCTTGCCTTTTTAGAGGAGTTGTGATATGATAATCAAACATGGACATGCGTATATCTTTCCATGATGATGCAGTTTAATATTTTATAACAATATATAGTGTTTGTCAAGGTAATTTGTGGTTTTACCTTGACTTTTTTGTTTTTTTATGCTGATACACACTTTCCACTCGGTTTTCTGTACAAAAACGCCAAATTCTCCAGAAATTCTTATCCTTTTGTTTCCAAACGAAAGCGCCTGCGAAGCATCCCAAACGATGTTTTGCAGGCGCTTTTTAAGCATCTCTAAAATGGAATAAACTCCTGTGCCGAACAAAAAACAATCCCCAGACTGGCTGAAAACAAGATCAATAAAATGGGATGTGGCTTTTTCCAGAGCATCAGGAGAAACGCCAAAGCAAAAATGGCAATCCCAGTCCAATTGACAGAAGAGAACGTTCCTTCCGGGAAGAAATTGGTCGAGCTGATTGAAAAAGCTGCCGCCGCAATCAACCCCACCACCGCTGGCCGCAGGCCGTATAGCGCGCCCTGTACAAAGCGATTTTCCTGCATGGACAAAAACCATTTGGCCACCAAAAGGATGATCAGGAAGGACGGCAATACTACACCGGCTGTCGCACAAATTGCTCCCGCAATTCCTTCGGTTTCAGCTCCGATATAAGTTGCAATATTCACGGCAAATGGTCCGGGAGTCGATTCGCTGACAGCGATAAAATCGATCAAATCCGTCGGTTGCAACCAATGGTTCCGCTGTACTTCTTCTTGAATCAACGGAATCATTGCGTACCCACCGCCGATGGTAAAAAGCCCGATCTTAAAGAAGGTAAAAAACAGATGAAGCAATGTCACTGTGCTGCACCGCCCTTTCCATGCAGCCAAAGTTGAACCACTACTCCCGCTATGGCGGCGAACACAATCACCAGTATCACATTGGCACTGAAAAAAGTGACTAGGACAAAGGCCACTGCCGCAACAAGCAGCGTAAAGATGTTTTTGGGACATTGCTTCGATAACTTGAGCACAGCATTCAAAATCAATACTGCTACGCCTGCACGGACTCCTACAAAAGCATAATTGACATATTGCAACTCCTTAAACTGTTGAATCACCCCAGCCAACAACAGGATGATGAAAAACGATGGGAGTATCACCCCTATGGTAGCAAAAAGTGCTCCCCAGAACCCCGCCACACGGTACCCGACGAATGTCGCTGAATTGACAGCGATTACCCCCGGAGTTGATTCTGCAATCGCCAACATATCCAAAAGATCCTGGTCGTCAATCCAATGGTGCCTTTCAATGGTTTCCCTCTGGATCAACGGAATCATCGCATACCCGCCTCCAAAGGTAAACGCACCGATCTTTAAAAAAGTGATAAACAGTTTTACGTATCGCTGTTTGAACGATTCCTGTTTCATTTTGTTTCCTCCCCTTTCCAGTCTTCTTTCTATTGTATCTTGGGAGGAATTTACATACAACGGTATTTGTGTTAAATTGTATCTTTTTGTACTAGGAAATGCTCTAGATTCTGTTCATAGAATGGACGGTTATCGTCCTGGATATCCCCCCAATAACGGTAGATTTCCTCACGCAAATCGGGGTCATCCGTCTGTTGGTAAAGCGCCTTCACATAGGGGAACGAAGCTTCTGGGGTCGTATACAAGGCGCTCAAATCCACGGCATTTAATGTCCCATCCATATAACGATCGATGTTATACCGCGCAATCAAGCCATCTACATTGCTATAACACAAGATCAAAAAGCACGCGGAAAAGGCGATCACCAGGGCCTTTGCCAGATTGATTGTCCGGAATTGTGCAACGATCACAATAGAAAACACGACAAACAGCAACACCATAAACCAACTGGTATACACACGGAGAAGGGTCAACCCATATTGCTGAATATAAAGAACCATCTTACTCAAAGCCGTTGCAATAAGAAGAAGCGTCTCGGCAGAGATCAGCACCGAAAATACGATCATAGGACGCACAGGCCGCCCTTCCATCCTTTTCGTGAATAAGCGTACACCTCCCAAAACAAACAAGTTGATGGTTGCCACCTCACAAAGCTCAAAAAACCCTTGGCGGGCATATTCCGCATAAGTAAGCCCCTCAGGACGCACGCCGGTAAAGGCAGAAAACAGGGTCGCCGCCTGCGCAGCGAAGAAAAGCACGTATACACCGCTCAACAACACTAAAATAGTGACCGTCATGGCCGCCGGCAATCTTCTGCGCCTCTCTCTCCCTGTATCCACCTGCTCTTTGCTGCGGGTAGCTACTCCACGCTTTTGCAGATTTCCATACAGCATCCCAAAGAAGTAACACCCGATCAGCCACGCCGGGAGTAGACGCAGCAGAATAATCAAAAGATGTTCGCCAAATTCCGCGGTCATTTTCTGAACCATTCGCGCAAATGTCACATCGGCTTTTGTCAAAAGTGCCCCCACTAGTAGGACCAGTGGAACAGCCACCAAAATCCCCACGCCTACTGCCAGCATATTTTTACTTTTTCGGTTTTTTCCCGCGGTGCTTCGTAGAATTTTGGGAGCACAGGAAATATTGAAAAACGGAATTTGGAGCAATTGATCTACCAAATCCGGCACAACAAAGCGACCGAGGGAAGGTTCCAGACGGGAATTACAGGCCGCTGCCATCCAATAGGCTGTCACCACCACACAAAAAATAAGATTGAAAAACTTCAGAATCCCATTCGAAAACAGTGCGAAGTACAGTGCAGACACCATGGCCAGTATCAACCAAGCATAACTACTCTTTGGCGGCGAAACAGCCCGCTTTCGCATATAAAGCAATGCCGTTGTATCGAAACAGATCGCAAAGATGGTTACTCCTACGCCAAGCGAACTCGGAGATAAAATTGCCAATGGATTTACCAGCCAAACAAAGAGATAACCGCATACGAGCGCCAAAATGGCAAAGTACGCATCCACGCTTGTGAAGGGAATGGACGAACCCTTTTGCTCACATTTCGAGCCGGACTGAATCGCCGGATTTTGATAGACACGGCTGTCCGGCAAATTGGGCACACCAGTGGTTTTGGGGTGCAAGTAGTACTCCCATCATTTGTATACGGATTCATTTTGCAATGCTCCTTTCCGCCATTTTTTGTATGTCAGAATTCTCGATATTCTAAGATGTCCGCAGGTTGACAGTCCAACGCACGGCAGATTGCTTCTAGGGTTGAAAACCGGATCGCCTTGGCCTTGTTATTTTTTAAAATAGAGAGATTCGCAGGGGTAATTCCCACTTTTTCCGCCAATTCGCCTGCCGAGATTTTTCTCTTGGCCATCATGACGTCCAGATTGACAACAATCGGCATGTCGTTCTTCCTTTCATCGCTCAAACGTATCAGATCGTATAATCGTTTTCTGTCTTGATTGCAATGGCCTGTTCAAATACATTTTTGACCACCCGGACAATGAGGCCACAGAAAGCTGCTGCGGCTGCCACCAGAAAAAACGATGTATAATACAAACCGGAGACCAAAGTCACCACACCAACAGCAATACACAACCAGGAGATCACTCGCAATAACGTGACATTCTCCTTTTCAAATACACGCTCCCGGCGAATGTTGCGCAATAACCGGTGCAGACACAGCAGGAGAAAAAAGCCGGGAACTGCACAGCAGTAAATGGTTATTCGGAAGGCCAAATGGATCGATTGCGCTGCCGGTGAATTGCCGAAGTACCAAACGACAATCTGTGGTGCAAAGATCACTCCAGCTACCAAAAGTACAAAAAACAGCCTCGTACAAAAAATGGAAAGCATCAGAGATTTCGATTTCGTCCACATCGTGAATCCTCCTTTGATTTTCTGCTTCTATTGTAACACGCTAACAACTGTTTTGCAATATATTTTTATCGTTTATCAATAAATTCATACTGTTATTCATGGTAATTTGAAAAAATAGAATGACATCGGATATTCTTCGAAAATCGTTTGTAATGATTCTTTCGTGACAAACGGTACTTTCATAGAATTCAAACAAAACCCAACAAATAAATATCCCCCGGCAAAAGCCGGGGGATATTTTATATGCGGGCGAAACCCTATATTGCTGGCAGCACGTGTCATGCCACGTTGGTACGCTCTGGCAGCTGCAAAAGGTTTGTTACTTGCTACTCGTAAACGAGTTTTTTCAAAGTTTCCCATCGTCAGCTGTTCTCCTGTCTTACCTTCTTTCAACTGCTTTTGGATGTGCTCTTTGAATCCTTTTTGCATCCTTTCCTACTATATCTACAGAATATTCTCTACACTATAATTCCCGATTCCGGTCTGGATATTTTCGTGGATTATCAGACTACTGTTTCCTTTCAAATATTCCATGAAGCTTGACATCAACCCTTTGGACGGTATTTCTCCCAACAGATGCACACGATTCGGACATCCTTCTGCTTCCACAATTTTTGTCTTTTTCCATTCGCAAAGAGTCCTCAGAATTTCTCCGATCTCCCGCCTCGTTTCTTTACAAAACATCTTCCTTCTATACCTTGGAGCAAATACGATCGCGATCTAAATCACACACTTTCCCATAAGGTAGGTTCCTATGAAATAGGATTTTTCCGTTTTGATCAACCTCCATAGGTCTGGTTGGTTTAGGTTATCATCGACAATGCGATATGATATTTGCAATTTCATCCTATGTGATAAACGGTTTCTGTCATTCATTGAAATATCCTCCTTTTGTTGTTCTTGGCAGTTGCCAGACCGTAAAAACATTCTTCAACAAAAGGAGGTCTTTTTTCTATATCATCGCCATAAGCCTTCTTTTGTACCACTCGCAAGGCGAGCGGTTTTATTCATACAAAAAGCCCGCGGAAAAATCCGCGGGCAAAACTGTAATCATTTGTAATAAATATACTGTCATTTTAATAAATGGCATCTGTAATAGCCAAAGCATTCCCACTCGATTGTAGGGGAAAGCTTTGGTTTATTCATGCAAAACCGCTCTTCAATATGTCGAATCCCCGAAAGCCCTTTTCTTGGCGGCCAATGCTCTTTGCCACTCCTTTAAAGGGAGGAATTCTCAATACCGGTCAAACAGGCCTGTAAAATCAAACGTTGCAAAATAATCCTTCGGCGTTTCTGCACGGCGAATCAATTGCGCTGTTCCATCCTCTTTCAAAAGGATTTCTGCCGAACGCAACTTTCCGTTGTAATTATATCCCATAGAAAAGCCGTGTGCACCAGTATCGTGCAGGACTAAAAGATCTCCCATATCAATCTTCGGAAGCATCCGGTCGATGGCAAATTTGTCATTGTTTTCACAGAGGCCGCCGGTGACATCATATTTGTGGTCACAGGGCTGATCTTCTTTTCCCATCACAGTGATGTGGTGGTATGCACCATACATCGCCGGGCGCATCAGGTTGGCGGCACAGGCATCCACTCCGATATATTCTTTGTACGTGTGCTTTTCATGAATCGCCTTTGTGACCAAGCAGCCGTTCGGTCCCAACATGTAACGGCCCAGCTCCGTAAAGATTGCCACATCGCCCATGCCAGCGGGGACCAAAACCTCCTCATAAGCTTTGCGTACCCCTTCCCCCACTGCCAGAATGTCCACTTCTTGTTGATCGGGACGATACGGGATACCAACGCCGCCGGAGAGATTGATGAAGGCGATATGCGCTCCGGTTTTCTCGTTCAATTCCACTGCAAGCTCAAACAAAATGCGCGCCAAAGTTGGATAATACTCGTTCGTTGTGGTATTGCTGGCGAGGAACGCATGGATTCCAAAGTGCTTTGCACCCAGCTTCTGCAATTTTTTATACCCCTCGATCATCTGCTCTTTCGTAAATCCATATTTTGCATCGCCGGGGTTGTCCATAATTGTATTGCTGATTGCAAACGTCCCACCCGGATTATACCGGCAGCTGATCGTCTCCGGAATTCCAACCAAGCTGTTTAAAAAGTCAATGTGGGTGAAATCATCCAGATTGATCGTTGCATGCAATTTAGCCGCATATTCAAAATCTTGAGCGGGTGTGTCGTTGGAAGAAAACATAATCGCCTTTCCCGAAAAACCGCACGTCTCTGCCATCATCAACTCGGTTAAAGAAGAGCAGTCAACTCCACAGCCCTCTTCCTGTAAAATCTTTAAAATGAACGGGTTCGGTGTGGCTTTGACAGCGAAATATTCCTTAAAGCCCTTATTCCATGCGAACGCCTTTTGCAGGTTGCGCGCGCGCGTGCGAATTCCTTTTTCATCATAGAGATGGAATGGCGTCGGATATTCTTCGACAATCGCTTGTAACTGTTCTTTGGTGACAAATGGTTTTTTCATCTGGCTCCCACTTTCCTAATTCATTTCTATGCCGCAAGTTAGCACAGATTAACTTTCAAAATTGACGCTTACAGTATAAAAAAGATTTGTTTTTTTGTCAAGTTAAGCTTTTATAAAGTTCACTAAATTCCCTACGCATAGCGGTAATCAAAACCACATTCCTTATCTAGGGGAACTTGGTTTTCCCCCTCCATGTGCAGGGGAAAGCCAGGCAAGATCTTTTGACTTCACTATCATGTTCTTTCAATTTCTCCCCTCCACGCGGAGGGGACTCATAGATCATTTTATGCGTTCTCTCTTAGGCTATTTCAAACCCCTCCTTTGTATGGAGGGGCGCTCCAAGGGATAGCTGCCCTTCGGGATGATTCTGTTTTCAATCCACGGCCTTCGCATAGAGGACGCCCCAGTCGCCTGTCCGAAGCCGTTTTGTTAAATCGTATTGCAATCCATCCCCTCCACATGGAGGGTGACTGTGGATGGATGGGACCCGGATTGGCACGGAATAAATTTCAATCCACCCCCTCCGTGTAGAAGGGTGGTCTTCCGGAATAGAAGCCATGGGGTAAGGTAAAAAGTATTTCAATCCACCATTTGCAAGAATTCTTCTTCCGTGAGGATCTGGACACCAAGTTTCTGTGCTTTTGTCAGCTTACTTCCCGCTTCGTCCCCTGCAAGGACATAGCTGGTCTTTTTGGAAACGCTTCCGCTTACCTTTCCTCCAAGCTTTTCAATGATGGCCGATGCCTCCGCGCGCGTCATCGTCGGAAGCGTTCCGGTCAGGACAAAGGTCTTTCCTGCAAACCTCGTATCGCTCACCACTGTTTTACTCACCATATTTACGCCTGCATCACGCAGGCGGCCGATCAAGTGTGCGGTACTGGAAAGATCAAAAAACTGACGGACACTCTCCGCCATAATACCGCCAAACCCATCAATCGCGGAAATTTCCTCTGCACTGGCCTGGAAAATCGCATCTATATTGCCAAAATAGGAGGTCAGTAATTTCGCCGCTTTCAAACCGATGTGCGGAATTCCCAGCGCATACACCAAACGGTACAGATCGTTTCCTTTGCTGTGCGCAATCGCATCCATCAGATTCTGGGAGGACTTTTCCCCCATGCGCTCTAACTCTTGTATCTGCGATTGCTCCAGAACATATAGATCCGCCGGAGAGTTCACCAATCCGCGTTCCACCAACTGCTCAATCACCGCCGGGCCAAGCCCATCAATGTCCATCGCATCACGGCTGCTAAAATGGATCATGTGACGCATCAACTGTGCCGGGCATTCCGGATTCGTACAGCGTATGGCCGCTTCTCCCTCTTCGCGGGTGACCGGTCCGCCGCAGGAAGGACAGATCTCCGGAATATGGTAAGGTTCTGCCTTCGGGGAATGGGCGGTTACTGCAACCACTTCTGGGATGATCTCCCCCGCTTTGCGCAGAATGACCGTATCCCCAACACGGATGTCCTTTTCTGTAATAAAGTCCTGATTGTGCAAAGTCGCGCGGCTGACGGTAGTACCTGCCAGCGTGACCGGCTCAAAGAGACCGGTTGGAGTCAGGACCCCTGTACGGCCCACATTGATCTCAATTTCCAGCAGCTTTGTCTCTTTCTCCTCCGGCGGGTACTTAAAAGCTTCCGCCCATTTGGGAAATTTCGCCGTACTTCCCAACGATACGCGCTGAGAAAAATCGTCCACCTTGATGACCGCCCCATCAATGGAATATCCCAATGAACCGCGCAACTCTCCAATTCTTTGCACCTCTTCGATCACTTCCTGCATGGTCGTACATGCCTTATAGAAGGGGGGGACTGGGAACCCGAGTTCCTTCAAAAAGTCCAACGATTGTTTATGAGAATGGAGTTCTTCGCCGTTGACCTGTTGTACGTTGAACACAAAGATGTCGAGCGTCCGCGTCGCAGTAATCCTCGGATTTTTTTGCCGTAGAGAGCCAGCAGCGGCATTGCGCGGGTTTTTAAAAGGTTTTTCATCATTGAGTTCTTGACGGGCTGCTAGTTTAAAAAAGCTCTCGTGGGACATATAAACCTCGCCACGCACTTCTAAATAAGGAATCGAACGGGTGAGCTTCAAAGGAACGGTCCGGATAGTACGCAAATTCTCCGTGACATCTTCCCCTACAAGGCCATCTCCGCGCGTAGAACCGCGTACAAAACGGCCATCGCGGTATTCCAACGACACAGATAGGCCATCAAATTTCGGCTCTACAATGTAAACCGGGGAATCCACGGCTTCGCGTACCCGGCGATCAAAGTCCATCAGCTCTTCCTCTGAAAAGGAATCGTGAAGGCTCTCCATGGGGACTTCATGTTCTACCTTTTCAAACGTATTCAAAGGTGCAGCACCCACACGCTGGGTAGGAGAATCCGGCTGAATCCACTCTGGATGTTCGTTTTCCAGCTGTTGCAACTGCCGGTAGAGCATGTCATACTCGTAGTCGTCAATCTCCGGAGCATCTTCCACGTAGTATTTTTGATTATGATAATTGATTTGGCCGATCAATTCCTGCATCTGCTGTTTTACCGATTGTTCATCCATAGCCATTCTCCTTCCCTCGCGCAAACATCCTTCTGCGCCCGCCGTCAAATAGGCCGCCGGCGTCTCTCAACCGGCGGCCTATTTTTTCATTAGTTTGATTATACTCCATGCAACCTATTCGCGTAAAGAGATGCTGGGAAAAATTATGTTTTAAAGTTCGCCATCAATTGCGGAACTTCACCAATAATCACGGTTTCTGCCACAGGTATGTCGGTTTCAATCTCGGTTGTGCCATTGTAAGCAGGCGGCAAAAACGAATAAATACTGGTATGAATATGTAGGCAAATTCGATGCTTGGTCTGATTGATTCCTGCGGATTCAAACGTGCTTTCAAAATCTGCTGTTACATTGCCGGAAAGCGTCAACCGCACGGGGATATTCGGTCCACGGCCATGTAATAATTCACTTCCCAACAGGGTTCCCAGTGGCACGCCGGTGTCTAAATGCTCTCCCAATTGTTCCTGAACACGCTGTAGGATCGACGATTTGAGCTGGTTCATCTGTGTCATATCTGTCGTAACTGCCAAAATCTGTCCGGATTCTGCACGTTCAATATTGACCAAATCGGTATAGGAGACAGAATCCGCCGCCAATTCCTCCATAACGGCTTCATTGATCGCCTCAACAGACGCAATCCGCGCCTGATTGGATACCATGGACTCGATGATAGGATGTAATTTCCAGTCTAAGAATAGAAAGATTACGCCGGTCAAAATGAAAACTGCCAAGATTCTTCCCAGCCATCCTCTTTGTCTACGGCGGCGCGGCCGGCTTCTTCTCCATCGTCTCACGGCGTATCCCTCCTTTTGCTTCTTTTCCATCATACGCAAAAGGAAAAAAGCTGTGCATACTTTTCCATTCTTAATCGTTAAATCTATCGGCTAAACCGAGGCATAAAAAGGCCCTATAAATGCCTATTACCGATAAGCTTCTCAAAACGCATGGACCTTTATTCCGATTCCATCTCTTGTGCCCAGACCGTAAACGGGCAATTACCGTTTTAACAGCAACCTTTTTATCATCGAAAGATCGTTGTTGAGCGTTTGTTTCGATCGATGCTTGAAGCAATAGCTTTTTACGGGGCGCGCCACCGTCTTTTCGAAGGGTTCTAATCAAAAAAGGCACAGAGGAACAATTCCTCTGTGCCCAAATTTAGTAAGAGCTTATTATTCTGCATCCGCAGCCGGTGCTTCCTCCTGTGCAGGAGCAGCTGCATCTTCCTCCGCCGCAACCGGCTCAAGCAGTGCACGGATGGAAAGGCTGACACGTTTCTTCTCAAAATCGATGTCCGTAATCTTCGCTTTGACAACGTCACCAATCTTCAAAACATCCTGTGGCTTCTCAATGCGATGATCCGCAATCTGCGAAATGTGAATCAAACCATCGATCCCCGGAATAATTCTGGCAAATGCGCCAAAGGTGGTCATACCTACGACCGTGACGTCTGCCACTGTGCCAACAGGATAATCACGCTTGAGGATTTCCCACGGATTGTCCTCTGCACGCTTGTAACCAAGAGAAATCTTGCCCTTTTCGCGGTCCAAGCCCTTGATATATACTTTCACAGTATCGCCCACATTGACGACTTCGCTCGGATGCTTAATTCTGCTCCAAGAGAGCTCAGAAATGTGAATCATACCGTCAATACCGCCCAAATCGACAAACGCGCCATAAGCGGTCAGAGACTTCACAACACCAGTATACTCTTTGTCCACCTCTGCGGTCTCCCAGAACTTATCGGCCAAAGCCTTGCGCTCGTCCTTCAGGACGGAACGGATGGAACCAACCGCACGACGGCGGTTGCGATTGACCTCAATGATGCGGAAGCGAACTTCCTTCTTCAACAGATCCTCCAACGGATCATTGCGGGAAGCTGTCGCCTGAGAAGCCGGAATGAATACGCGAACTCCATTGGTCACCGCGATGACGCCGCCCTTGATGACCTCTGTTACAACGCCCGTCAAAATCTCCTGGCTTTCTTCTGCTGCAGCGACCGTTTCCCAACCCTTCGCTGCATCCAAACGCTTCTTGGAAAGCATGATCGTTCCTTCCTGATCGTTGGTGCGCATGATCAGGAGGTCCATTTCGTCGCCGATTTTTACCAGATCTTCCGGTTTTGCGTTCGGGTCAGCAGACAGTTCGGCTACCGGAATAAATCCAGCCTGCTTTCTTCCAACATCTACATAGACCTCGTTGGGGGCAATGCCGACAACCACACCGTGTACCTTCTCATCTGTATTTAAACTTTTGAGGGATTCTTCAAGCATCTCCTCAAAGCTCGTATCGGCATTCTCCGTTGAATTCGCACCTGCGTTTTCAATAATTTCTGACATGGTAACTAGTACCTCCTTTATAATGCTTGCCGGTGTAGAGGCACCGGCAGTAATGCCAACGGAAGCGGCTCCCTTCAGAGCCGACAGCGGAAGCTCACCCGCTGTTTCGATGAGATATGTAGTGCAGTTCTGCCTACAAACATCGCGGAGTTTCGCAGTGTTTGAACTTTGCCTGCCGCCGATGACGATCATCGCATCGCAATGCTCGGACAATTCGACCGCTTCAGATTGACGCTTTGCAGTAGCATTACATATTGTATCAAAAATTGTGGCATTTGTATATACCTTTTTTATGATTTCCAAACAATTTTCCCATTCCGCCACGCTAAAAGTCGTCTGTGCGACAAAACATGACGGCCTATTTTTCAATTCTGGGAAATCATTTGTAAGATTTTCCAATTCTTTTGCATCTTTAAAGACATAGCAAGCTTGGCAATGTCCTCGAATTCCCTCCACCTCTGGATGGGTGGCATTTCCGGCAATCAACACCGTTTGTCCTTTAGCAGAGGCGTCGGAAACAATCCTGTGAATTTTTGCCACGAACGGACAAGTCGCATCCACATAAGCGAGCTTCAAACGGCGGATTTCATCCAACACCGCTTCTGACACTCCATGGGAGCGGATGACCAAAGTTGCATCCTTGGGAGCATCTTTTGGCGCCTCTACGATCTGAACGCCGCGTGCAGCCAAAACTTGTAGCGTTTGCGGATTGTGGATAATCGGTCCCAGCGTACATACACGTTTTCCCTCATCCAAAAGCTCGAACACCATCTGCACCGCCCGGTTCACGCCAAAACAAAAACCGGCCGATTTCGCTACGGTAATTTTCAAATTTACCGTCCTCCTTGTTTGCCGGCCTTACAAAAAGTTTCCCCGGCCTTGTCCCATTTATGAGCCCTTTTATGAAAAAGCCCTTGCTGATTGGCACAAAAGAACCCTGCCAAAAAACAGCGCATCGATCGTCTACAAAACGCTCATCACACAAAATACAACACAAAAGCTCATTTTCTTTCAAGCAATCCATTTATTTTTTCCGCCAAGAGCCCCGCCGCCTCCCGTACGTTTTGAAGCGAGTCATCCGAAAGAGAAAGAGCCGGAAGGGGAAGAATTTCACCAAAACGCACCACAACGCGCTTCAACGGGCATATTCTCCCTTGGAAAGAGATACAAGCAGGCAAAATAGGCGCCTTTGCCTTTGCAGCCACCAAGACGGCGCCCGCCTTGGGCTTAAATGGCGACCGATCAAACACACAGCGCCCCTGGGGAAAAATTCCAACTGCTCCGCCCTCCCGCAGGATGTGAACCGCCGTCCGCACAGACTCTGCATCCCCTTTGTCCCTACGGACTGGAAATGCGCCAAACGCGTAAAGAAGCCATCGAACAAATTGTCCATGCTCTTCAAACAGCTCCGACTTTGCCATAAAGCGAATCTCTCTGGGCACCGGCAGAGCCAAAAAAAACGGGTCCAGTACGGAACGATGGTTGCTGCAAATGACAACAGGGCCTTCCCGTGGAATATTTTCTGTTCCCTCAAAGCGCAGGCGAAACAGAAGTTTGCCAATCGGCATCAGCGCTCTCCTCCAGAACCGATATGCGGACATGTCCGGCCCTCCTCTGCATGGTATGTAGCCCGGCTAAATGTGGTTTGAGGCATCCTTCTCTTCCAGTTCCCGTAAATCGCGTTCCCGCAGCGCCCGAATCTTGTCCATCACCAAACGGCTGGCATTCCGAAATTCCACACCAGAGCCCTCATGTATTCCCAGCTCTTCAAACGGAATCAGTTCACCAAACGAAACCACCGCACGGTGAAACAGGCGTGGCCTTTTGCTCCCGATCGGCGTGATGCAGACCGGCAAAATCGGAGCATGGTTGTTGTATGCGAGCATCACCGCGCCCGCCTTCGGTTTGCCAAATTCACCGTTTTTGGATCGAGTCCCCTCGATAAATACTCCAACCGCACAGTCGTCACGCAACAATTCTGCCGCCGTGTCAATGGCTTCCACATCCCCCTTGCCGCGCTGTACAGGAAATGCACCCAATTTCTTCAAAATAAAGCCAAAGGGTTTAAACTGAAAAAGTTCCGCCTTTGCCATGTAATAAATCTGTCTGCGCTGGGAACAAGATAAGCGCACGGGGTCCGAATTGGCCATATGGTTACAACAGACGACCACACGGCCCTCCTCAGGGAATAAGTCCCTTCCCTTTACCGTGTAAGGCGCAAATGGATAAGTCACCCATGCCGCCAATGCTCTTGCAAATACATAAAGAGGCGTACTCCTCATTTTTCAACCACCGATCTCCGGGAGTCCCGGCATTGTTTTAACGACCTCTGTCCAATCGACAGACTCGTTTCTAAGAAAGCTTTTCTTGGACGGTCTTTAGCAGGCGTTGAAGCGCTTCTTCGCGTGTCAAGCCAGTGCTATCTACCAAAATAGAATCGTCTGCCGGAACCAACGGCGCTACCGCACGATGCGAGTCGTCGTAGTCGCGCTGTTTCAGTTCTGCAAGAACCTGCTCATAGTCAGCCTCCATCCCTTTCTCTAAAAGCTCTTCATAACGCCGTCGCGCCCGCTCTTCCGGAGAGGCTGTCAAAAAAATTTTAACTTGTGCGTGGGGAAGGACCACCGTTCCAATGTCCCTACCATCCATCACAACATGGTTGGTTTTAGCGAGATCCCGCTGCAGGTCAAACAGAAACGCCCGTACCTGCGGAACCGCAGAGACATTGGAGGCCGCGATCGAAATATCCTGCGTGCGTATCGCATCGGATACATCCTCTTCCCCCAAAAATACCCGCTGCTCCCCATTGCGAAACGCTAAGCGAACCTTCACCCCTGTCAGGTTTCCTGCAACCGCGTCAAAATCAGTGGTAGGAATCCCCAACCGGCGCATATACAGCCCAATCGCCCGATATAAAGCCCCCGTGTCCACATATACATATCCCAACTGCTTGGCCAAAGCACGGGCCATGGTACTTTTCCCGGCCCCTCCCGGTCCATCAATGGCAATTGCATTCATTCTGTTTCCTCCCTACTGCATGGAATTCGCGGCAAGCCGGCCGGTACAAAACGCGATCTGTAGATTGAAGCCGCCGGTATAGGCGTCCACATCGAGCACTTCTCCGGCAAAATATAAGCCCTTGATTCGTTTCGATTCCATAGTCTTTGGATTGACTTCCTTTACGGAAACGCCGCCGGATGTGACAATGGCCTCCTCAATCGGACGAAAGCCGGAAATCTCCACCGGATACGCTTTTAAAAGCGTCACAAATGCACGGCGCTGTTCGCGTGTGATCTGATTACATTTTGTCTCCGGCAAAATCCCGGAACGCCGCACCAGCACCGGAATCATTTTTCGCGGAAGCAATGCGGAAAGCGCATTGATAAAATCCCGATTTTTGTTCATTTCAAAATCCCTCTGCAAACGAGCATCCAGCTGTTCCGGGCGTAGCGCTGGTTTCAGATCGATCACAATCCGATACCGTCCCGGCGCCATATCCCGCATATGGGCACTGGCGCTCAAAATCATCGGGCCAGAAACCCCAAAATGAGTGAAAAGCATCTCTCCAAAGTCGCTGTAGACCTCTTTCTTCTTTTGGGTGTCCAAAACACGAATTGCCGTATTCTTTAGCGACAATCCCATCATCTCGGAACAGTCCGTCCCTTTTGCCACCAACGGGACCAATGATGGGCGCAGGGGAACCACAGTATGACCTGCTTGCCGTGCAAGCATATATCCGTCTCCGGTGGAGCCTGTGCCGGGGTACGACGCTCCTCCACACGCAATGAGCACATTGCGTGCAAGGACGCAGGCGCCGTCTTGAAGCTCAATCCCCTGAACATGGCCTTGTTCCAACAGCAACTTGGCTGCTTGCCCCATTAGCATTTCCACGCCACCGCGTTTCATATACCGAACCAACGTATCCACCACATCTACCGCACGGTCGGACGTAGGAAACACCCGGTTTCCCCTCTCCACTTTGAGCGGTAGCCCCTGGTTCTCAAAAAAAGCCATCACGTCCCGCGGTGTAAACGCCGAAGCCGCGCTGAATAAAAACCGCCCGTTGGACGGAACCGACGCAATGAACTCCTGTACATCGCAGTCGTTTGTCAGGTTACAGCGCCCCTTACCGGTAATCATCAGTTTTCGCCCGGGCCGCGCCTGTTTCTCCACCAAGCAAACCTGCATACCGCGGGCCGCTGCCGTACCAGCCGCAAGCATTCCAGCCGCCCCGCCGCCGATCACTACAACATCAAATGGTTGGCTCACTCTTGTGTTCATCCACCTTTTCATAAACTCCATATTCGTCCCAGATGTCCTCCAGATTCTGGAATACCTTTTTGACTTCATTGGATTTTTTCAGGGCTATGGTGACAATCAGGGCATTAATTAAACTGAGCGGTGCACAGAGGGAATCGACAATCGAAGCAATATCACTGCGTGCCAAAAGCAAATAGTCTGCTGGCTCTGCCAACGGTGATAAATTGCTGTCTGTGATAGCCACAACCTTTGCGCCGCGTTTCCGGGCAAAATTCATCGCTTTTACCGCCTTGCGGGAATAACGTGGAAAACTAATGCCGATCACCACGTCGTTCTCGTCAATGCGGATCATCTGCTCAAAGATCTCTCCTTCGCTGGTGGACTGCACCAGAAGTACATTTTCAAACAGCAGATGCATGTAGTAGGACAAAAAAGTCGCCAACGCCAAGGAACTGCGCGCCCCCAAAATATAGATCTTTCGAGCCGAGGCGATTGCATCGGCCGCTTTATAAAAGTTTTCATGGGATGTCTCTTCCATGGTCCGCCGAATGATGTCGATGTCCTGGTTGAACACCGAGTCGAGAATATCATTCTCTCCAATGCGATTGGCGGTGACTTCCATCCGCTGAACCGACGTGAGCTTATTCCGGATCATCTCTTGCATGGCCTGCTGCAACTCCGGATACCCAGTATAACCGATCTCTGTGGCAAAACGCACCACAGTAGATTCGCTCACCCCCACTGTAGCGCCCAGGCGTGCGGCCGTCATAAACGCCACCTTGTCATAGTGCTCCAATATATATTTTGCAATCAGCCTTTGGCCCTTTGAAAAACTGGTCATCTTGTCTTGAATTCTGACGGTCAACAAGTTATTCATTTCAAATCCCATCCCCGCGCGGTAGATTTCATGAGGTTTGCCGCCACGTTCCGCGCGGAAAACGACGGCACTTTTCCAAATTAATGCAAAAAATAGTGGAGCTGTTTTCTCCAAATAAATGGCAAAAACGGTTCCACTCTATATTAAAACCAAAGTTTTGAAAAATCAAGCTTTTATTTCAGGTGAAGCCACCGCTGTACATTCTTATGCATGCGTTGGCAATAGACAACCACTAAACAAGAAAGGCAATAATCATACAGCAAAAACGCAACATTTCCAATCAACAAAAACACCCAAGGAAGGTACACACCAAAGACCGTGAAACTTTCTTCTGGGACTCCTAATAGATGAATGGAAAGAATAAACTCCACGATCATAGCCACATTGAACAACAGATATTTCGCCAACCAAGTGAGAAATCTCCTCGAAAACTGTTCAAAATAGGCCTTCAGGATGGGATAATACCCAAAGAAGAGAACAAACATCGCTACGGCTTCTTTATCCGCCACTACCAAAAACGACAGCAAAGATGAAGCCACAAACGACGGCCACGCCCATCCCTTCCCCAACTCAATCACAGATAATATCCATAATGCCCCTGCTATAGCCGGCAGTGTATAAGAAGCAACCGGGAACAAATTGGTCAGAAACATCAGCGCTGTGCTCAACGCCACCAGCATTCCACTGAACGCCAGCTTCATCGTATGGTTTTTCAACAGCAACCGCCTCCGCCAAACGGGTTGCAACAGGCATCACAGCAAATCGCAGTCGCGCAAATATCGCAGAAACTACACCCACCTACAGGCTGGGCATTGGGATTGTACCCGCCATAAACGCCATTTCGACGGTTGATCGCTTGGTTCATCGCCGCCCGATATTCCATATTATTGGGGTCCATCTGACAGGCGCTGGAAAAATGGTTATATGCTTCTTCCATCCAACCACGTTTATACAGGACGGTTCCTTTCAAAAAATGCCATTCTGCATCGCGCCCCTCCACAGGAACACCATTCAGAATTTGTTCTGCATCCGCTATGCGACCCGTCATAATCAAATTCCGCACATCGCTAAAGCTGGAACGGGAATTGGCATAGGAATACCCTGTATAACCTCCGCTCGGTTGTTGCGCGCTTCCAGCAGTATGCCCTCTACGCTGGGCCATAATCGTGTCATAGGCTTGGTTGATCTCTTTCATTTTCTCGTCCGCGAGATCTGCGACCGGGCTTCCGGCATAATTGTCTGGATGATATTTTTTCGCCAAGGTGCGATAAGCACTTTTGACTTCATCATCCGTCGCAGTGGGAGAGATTCCCAAAATCTTATACGGGTCCGACATGCTTTTCTTTCTCCTTCTCAAACAGGATTGCTCGCTGCATTTCCGGCAGGCCGAGAAATATCACATTGGTAACAATCGAACCAAACGGTTGCAGGTCCATCAAATTAACCACCGCGATCAACTGAGAGAGCGTCGCATTTAGAATCTGGTTTGCCTCTGCTTTCACTTCTTTCAGCCGCTCCGGGGAACAATTGGACTGTAATTGTTTTGTCACAATAAAAGGGTTAAAAGCCCCTTCGCGTAAATCTTTTTCCAAGTCGTCCGCTGCATCTATAATATAGACCCAGCGGCCTAAAAAATACCCCGCCTGCCGCACAAGACGGTCTTCGGGGCTCAATTCCGGAGCTTCTGCGCCAAAAGCAAACACCTGCTCCATCATCTTGGCAGAAGGCTCCGCATAAAAGTCAATACTTTTCCCAGGATTCTGTTCTGCGGCTGCCTGTTCCATGGTTGCCAAAGCGACAATTTTATCCAATTCAGGATAGTCTCTTTCCGCCTTCCGGCGCATTCGAGAGACAAAAGGAAGCATAAAATACGACCGTAAACGCTTTAAAAAGCGGTCATCGGCTATGTTGTCCCGCACCTTTTGATAGACCATAATCACTGAAAGTGCGGAGGCCAAACGCAGTTCACGCTCCCCACCTGTACAAAATCCGCACTTTTTCATCGGATTGACCACACAGCGTCCCTCTTGAAAACTTGGACACCTTTTGTGTAAAGCCATCATCCACAACGCATAGAACGTGCAGTCATAACTGAGCGTCATCCTGGCAAAGATACCATAACGGTCGCCCAATTGCCGACATAAAGAACAATAAACCGCTCTATACTGTTCATATTCGCGCACACGCAACTCAAACTTTTGAGGTCTGATATATCCAAACACGAGGTCACCCTCCTTATGGTGCTCTGCGGGCAACGCCCGCCATGCACGTGCAAATTCCAAAGGGAACCTCGCCGCGCCTGCTCAATTTTCATGCGAATTTCTGCAAAATGGACTATTTAGTATTCTACTATATCCGCTACAGATATTTAATTAACAATATGTAAATTTTTCTCCATCTTCCGACGAATCTCCGTTATACCTCCACTGGATATTCCGATTTGCCATCAAACAGGGGTCTTTCCCATATGAAACCTGGGGAAGCTCTCCACTTTCCACCGAATGCCACTTGCTCCCCCGTGACTTTTAGCGATACATATGTTAAAATAAAAATTGCAAATATACGAAAAAGTATGGAGAAATCATCCATAAAGCTTTACAAAAAGGGGAAAATAGCATTATGCAGTTTATCCGGCACACAACCACAGACAGTGAAGGGTTTCAAAAGGCCCTTGCACTCTATCAAACTAGCTTTCCAGTCCGTGAGCAAAGGGGGCTCGACGAACATATCCGAGCTCTGACGAATCCGCAGTTTTACTGTGAAAGCATCTGGGATGGGAAAGAATTTTTGGGTCTGATGTTTTATTGGGAATTCAGCGGATACAGCTACATTGAACATTTCGCTATCCAAACCGATCTTCGCGGAGATGGGATTGGTTCTCAATGTCTCAAAGAATTTTGTAATCAAAGAGACCGCGTGATCTTAGAAATCGATCCGCCTGTCGATGACATATCCATTCGTAGAAAGGGATTTTACGAGCGTTTGGGATTTCATTACGATGGATATTTCTACATGCATCCTTCCTATCAAAAGGGATGCACTCCTCATCAGCTTCTGATTATGAGCTGGCCCAAATCCATCACGGAGGAAGAATACCGTGCCTTTTCCGGTGATTTATGGGGAACGGTCATGCAATACAGCCAAAATCCCAATCCTGTCTCATAACAAATCCATTAAGAGGAAGGACAAAATCCCCGTCCGCACGCTTGTAAGTTGTGGGACGGGGATTTTTATGTCCAGACGTTTACGGACGAATCCGCAAACGTTGCCCTGGATAGATCAGATCCGGCACTGCGATGTCATTGAGCCACATCAGGCGTTGTACGGTCGTTCCATATTTCTCTGCGATTCTAGATAGCGTATCGCCGGGACGTACTACATACCATTTTGGTACGCTTGTGTTCGTATTGGTATCCGGTACGAAGATCCTTAGTTTTTGACCTGGGTAAAGCACATCCGTGTCAACAAGGCCATTATATCGGGCAATATCATTGACCGTCGTGCCAAAGTTTTTGGCAATATTCCAAAGAGTATCGCCCTCTCTCACTGTATAAACAACGATGGCTGGCATTGAAGCTCTCTCCTTTACTAAAAGTTAATAAAATACGCCAATCCATCTTATGTACCATACGGACAAGAAGTGCATCCTTCCCTCCTTTTCCTTTTCATTTTCCTACAGCAAATACACAAAAAGTGGCACGTTTGAACGCTTACGCATATTTTATGCAAATGGATCGAAAGAGCTCTTTTGTGAGCATATCCCTTCATACTACACAATTCCTTTACCAATTTTTTACAGGATTTTAAATATTGCACAAAGAATTAGGCTTGCAATTATGCAACATGTATGATATAATCCTTTATGTAAACTACAAGGAGGGAAACATGAAACTATACGACATTAGCGTGGGTGAATTTGTGAACCTGCTTGAACATGCAAAAGGGAACATTTATTTGGTTACGGAAGAGGGTGTTTCCTTTGGGTTGAACAGCAAGCTGGCACAGCTTTATGGTATTAAGATGCTGCTCGAAGACTCAAATGACAACAAGGTTTCTCCAGAGATTATCGTAGAAGACAAGGAGGACCAGGAGATGTTTCTTCGCTATTGGATGTCCCGGTGCGCCAGAGTAAGCGGCTGGACATCGAAATAATAGCAGAGGAGCCCTAAGGATTCTTGTCTATCATTTACATTGTATTTCAGTAGTTTACATGGTATAATATACCTAAATCCTAAAAAATTAATTGGAGGGAATAATTATGAAATTATATGACATCGATATTCAGAAACTTCTTGATCTTCTTGATAAAGCACAGGGAAATGTCTATCTGGTAACAGAGGATGGCAATACCCTCAATCTTAAGAGTAAGCTGTGCCAGCTATACGGTGTACGCGCTCTTCTGGATGGCGCAAAAAGCTCTAAGGTTTCGGCTGAGTTGAAAGTAGAAAATCCGGAAGACGAATCCATGTTCCTGAACTATATGATTGGCAACTAACAAGCTTTCACCCAAAAATGATTCGTGCCGCTGCAACTTTTAAAGTTGCAGCGGCACTTTTTTGACCCTCTAGAGACAACCAAGGACCGTCCGGGGAAGGACGGTCCCATCGTTGGTTGTATTGGTAAAAAACTCATGTAGGCAAATGATACGGAATTGCTTCCGTCGAAAAGTAAAACCCGCTTTCCGGCCGCCAATTCTTACCGAACAGCGGCCAGAAAGACAAAATCCATCCATCAATTGCGCGGAAATTGTAATTGGATGATTGGGTCCAAACTGTAGCGACAAAAGAACGCGTTATTAAACCGTCTCTGTCTCGCTATAAGTAGTCACCGTCTCAGATCCGTTGAAGACTGCAGTTACCTTCACGCGATAGGTTCCCGAAGAAACCGATTTTTCCTCCGAGATATAGATATAATCGCTGGATTCGGTGTCGGTCCAAGTCTTTACAGTGGACCAGCTGCTGCCGCTCTTCTTCTGAAGAGTAACTGTCAGCTTAATCTTGGACACATTGGATTTTCCCTGTGCTTCTGCATCTACATAGGCGGTTTTGCCGCTGATGGACAAAAATGCCTCTACACGGTCCGCATAAGTATAGCGCGGCTGAATCTCAATCGCACTAACCTGATTTGCCGGAACTTCTGTTGCGGCCATTGCGTTGGCGCCTACGCCAAACATCATACAAAATGCACAAAGGACAGCTGCGAATTTCTTAAACATGGGGAATTCCTCCTTTAATATTGATACATCTATTAACAACGACAGGAAAACCCCAAAGTGGACAATAACTTTCACTTTTTTTCAAATTTTATTGAAATTTTTATAATACAGATGTACTGTTTTCAAAAAGACTATACAGAGTGGCTTGCCGATGCAGCTCTCAGACCGTCAGTTTCTCCATGAAATTCAAAACAAAATATTTCGTATGTCTATAAAACAAAACTGCATCCCTTTTTGTCTACAACAAATATGGGACCGATCTGTTGACAATCTACAATTACAAAAGCTTCAGATTTCCGAAATGTTTCCGAAATTCACTTTGGTCATTGTCAAACAAGGTGTTTCGTAGTATGCTAATCTAGACAACTGAATCGAAAATGTCTTCGGGGCAGGGTGAAATTCCCGATTGGCGGTAAAGTCCGCGAGCGTAAAACGCATGATTTGGTGTGATTCCAAAACCAACAGTATAGTCTGGATGAAAGAAGATTCCATCAGCTGTAGCAACACGTTGTGACGTTTTGCGGTTTGCTGCGCTTATTAGCACCTGAAAGGCATCTCTTTTCGGTGCTAATTTTTTTGCGGAGGGAACAACAGATGGAAAGCAAAACAAAAAGAATTACAACAATTGCAATGCTATGCGCGATTTCCTACGTGGCCATGGCCGTTGGGCGTGTACCAGTCGTATTGTTTCTCAAGTATGATCCTAAAGACGCCATCATCGCACTGGGAGGCTTAATTTGGGGACCATTGACCTCTTGTATCGTTACCATAATTGTTTCTCTTATGGAGATGATTACAGTCAGCGACACAGGCCTCCTGGGGTGTGTCATGAATGTTTTATCTTCATGCGCTTTTGCTTGTACTGCCGCGGCAATCTATAAGAAAAAGCATACGTTGTCCGGTGCGGTCCTTGGGTTAGCAGCGGGATGTGTAACCATGGTTACAGTGATGATGGTTTGGAATTATCTGGTCACTCCTCTTTATATGGGGTACCCTAGGGAAGCCGTCGTCGAATTATTAATTCCGGCGTTTCTCCCTTTCAATTTGTTAAAATCCGGACTCAATGCTGGAATTACATTTTTACTGTATAAGCCGGTCATCACTGCCTTGCGAAAAGGTGGGTATATCTCCATGTCGGAAAAGCAAAGTCAGGGCAAACCTACCGGCCTAATCCTGTTGGCTGTTGTGGTCATCATCACTTGTATTCTGTTTATCCTATCCATGAACGGGGTGATATAAGGATGGAAGAACAACGAAAAAAGGAACCTAAACCTATTTGTACCATATCAGGCACGGTCATTCATGGACGAGGAATTGGGAAATGGATAGGAGCCCCTACTGCAAATTTAAAACTGGAAAATAGATGTGACTTGCCAGAATCCGGGGTATATATAGCACAAATTCTATGGAACGCCAAACGATACTACGGGATTACTCATATTGGGAAACGCCCCACGGTGGACAACCAAACGGATATTTCCATCGAAACACACATCTTAAATTTCGATGGGGATCTATACGGCCAAAAGATAGATGTTCAATTATACCAGCGACTTCGCAGAATACAAAAGTTCGATGATTTTTCAAGGTTATCTGAACAAATCAAACAGGATTGTCTTTTCGCACAGAGTTTCTGGGAAATTCAGCAAGACGCTATTTCGTTTACTATGGACGCCAAAACTCATGATGTAATCATCGACAACCAGAGCATTTATTTATCTGTAAAGGAATTCGATGTCTTATATCTCCTGTATTCCCATCCGAAAGCCGCATTTACAAAAGCCCAGATTTATGAATCTGTTTGGCATGAACCGGGCAATTATCGCTGCCATGCTGTAGAAAACACGGTGTTTCAAATTAGGAAACGCCTCCAACCATATGCAAAAGGGCACGACTTTATAAAAACAGTTGTCGGATTTGGATACCGATACCACGAATCCTAAAAAGATTATCCCACACCATGTATTTCACATGAGCAAACATGTTCCTTGTCCTTAAACGCGCCAAGCCTTGCGAATTCTAATTTTATAGGTATTAAAATTTGGGAATCGTATCGGCTTAGATTTTATGCAACGGTGCTGTGCTTTTCTTTTCATTGCACGGCATCGTTTCTTTTCAACATTGGATCTTTTCTTTATGTGTACGATTCGACATTGGTAGGCAAAAATACTGTTCTTTTATCGTCTTTCTTTGCTTCAAACACTTCTAAAGAATCAAAAAACTAGGAATCTTTTCCCTGCTGCAACCGATAGGGCCCGATTCCCATTCAATCGTTTGACGATTCCCAATGCATAAGAGAACAAAATTTCTACCAGATTTCGGCAGGTTTTTCACAGAATAAAACCGAACCACCAAAAACAATTCTAGTAAAATGGTTATTAACTACTTCCTCTTACCCCGTTATACAAATAGAATCCCCTGCAAAGAGAAAAGCTCTCCTTGCAGGGGAATGATGTCCTTTTACATTCAAGCAGTATATGGCTTTTGTTCCACAATCTTACCATCCGCGCCAAATGTATAGGAAATGCCATCAATAATTCGAATGGTATTGATAACATACTGACCGTCTTCGTAATAGTACTTGTCCCCGTCATATGTAGCCCAACCAGTCGTCGGATATGTAATCTGGGGCAATTTAAACCATTTCGTCCATTTGATATTCTTTCGTCCAAATACTTCTTCGTACTTCATATCCTCGCCAGAACTCCGATTGTCAATCGCCATGTTGTTGCCAACATAAACGCCCACATGGCCTGGCTGATAGAGAATCAAACCATGAATTCGTGGAAGGGACGATGGGTCGTTATAGTCAATGTTTCCAGAAACTTCTGCACTCTGCAACATAGCACCGGAGCTTCCTGCGACTGACATGGAACCTGGATTCGGATTCTTTCCCTCTCCCTGCCACCAAAGATAGGATTTGATCAAACCGGAACAATCACTTGCTCGTTTATTCCCCACAAACTGTCCGTAGCAGCCACTGCGGTACTTCCAACCATTCTTGTACGCCAGCAGCACATGATCTGCCAACCCTACACCGGTCTTTTCCTCCGCAGCTTTTGCTGCAACGCTATGACCAAAAGACACTGTAATGGTCAAAGCTGCAAACAGCAGGGTAAAGAAAAGCAAAAATTTCCGATTCAATGGAAACCCCTCCAATTTTTTACTGTCTCCCGTGGAAACAGCTTGTCCTTTTTATTCAAATATGTAACAATCTTTACATACAAATTACAATCTGTAACAAATTGGTTACAGTATAGCACACATAGCATTACATAGCAACCCTTTTTACGAAAAAAATTACAAATTGTAACCAGTGAAGCTTATAAAATCAAAATAATCGCACAAAAACCGTGCGCAAACAGAGAAAAACCCCAGCTGTTTGCGCACGGTTTTTTAAAATTATAACAAGTTTGTAATTTTTATGTTCCCTCTCGCAAAAGGACTTAACCGATGTGCCCGAGAATTTTTTTGACAATTTCATCCGTATGCATGCCGCGGGACCCCTTTACCAACACAATATCCCCCCTGCGGAGAATGCTCTTTAGCACCTCAGCGGCCTCCTCATTGGCATGACACACATGGCAAGGAATCTCCGGCCTGACGGAACGCGCTCCCTCTGCGATCGCCGCTGCACGCTCTCCAACGGTCACAAGGACATCCAAACCGGTTTTGGCAGCGTATGCGCCCACTTCGAAATGCGCACGGTGTTCCAACTCCCCCAGTTCCAGCATATCCGCCAAAACCGCTAAACAGCGTCCATCCTGCTCTCGAAGGGATTCCAACATATCCAAGCTGCTTTTAATTGCATCCGGGCTGGCATTGTAGGAATCATCGACCACAGTAATCCCATTATGGCGGTGCAATTGTTGCCTCATAGCCAAAGGCTGGTATTCCTGGAGTGCCTTTGCAGCTTTCCCAAGATCAACTCCAAGTGAATGGGAAACCGCGAGGCTGGCTAATGCATTTGTTACATTGTGAAGTCCCAGAACAGGGAGTTCTACCTCCTGCTCAACTCCTTTTGCGCGGAAAACAAAATGAATTCCGTTCGGATGAAATGCGATTTTCTCGGCCCGATAATCGCACCACGGCTGCATACCAAAATATTGTGTTCTTACCCGAAGCTTTCCGCGGAGATTTGCCAACAATGGATCATCGCCATTCAAAAATAGGATGGAGTCCTCCCGAAAACGATCGATGATATGCAGCTTTTCTCCCAAAATATTCTGTTGTGTTTTCAGCTGTTGAATATGAGAGATTCCGATGTTGGTGATAACCGCATAATCGGGTGCGGCAATTTCCGCCAAACGGCTCATCTCGCCAAAGTCGCTCATTCCCATTTCCACCACGGCTGCTTCGTGTTCGGGTCCAAGTCGGAAAATCGTCAATGGCAATCCTACTTGACTGTTGTGATTCCCCTCGGTCCGCATGACATTCTTCTCCGCGGAAAGTGCTAACGCGATCATTTCCTTGGTTGTTGTCTTACCGACGCTTCCTGTCACCCCCACCACGGGAATCGAAAATCGCGCGCGATGTGCTGTAGCAATCAACTGCAAAGCGGAAAGGGTGCTCGGCACACGAATCCACGCATTGGAATCCTTCATCTCCGTATGTTCTTCTGTCAACGTTGCCACTGCGCCTGCAGCAAAGGTAGCAGTGATGTACGCATGCGCATCTGTCCGTTCCCCCTTGATGGGAACGAATAGTGCACCCGGCTCGATTTTCCGGCTGTCTGTACTCACAGAAGTGACCACTGCCTCTGGGTCTCCGCACAGGAGCTTTCCTCCACAGGCCCTTCGAATCTCCCCTACTGTCATCTTCATATTTCTCTGCCTCCTTTTCTGTTCCATATTTGAGAGACTGTTGGCTTTTAAGCTAACCCCTCTTCTTTTAAAATATCCGCGACAACCTCGCGTTCGTCTAGATGGTACTTCACGCCCTTGATCTCCTGGTAATCCTCATGCCCTTTGCCAGCCAGGACAATGATATCTCCTTCCTGCGCATGATCCATACAATATTGAATGGCCTGCTTCCGATCTGGGATGACAATATATTTACCGTTTGTTCGATGCAATCCCACCTCGATGTCTGCGATAATATCCATCACATCTTCAAAGCGGGAATTGTCGGCCGTCACAACGGAAAGATCCGCCAACCTTCCACTGACCTCCCCCATCTCATAGCGCCGGGAACGCGCCCGGTTACCACCAGCGCCAAACAGGCAAATTAAACGGTTCGGGTGGTATTCTCGCAGCGTCTCCAAAATATTCTCCATGCTGACTGCATTGTGCGCATAGTCGATCAACAGCGTATAGTTCCCCGGCACTTTTACCGGCTCCACACGTCCCTTGACCCTCACTGCATTCAAACCGCGCCGGATATTTTCCTCGGTCACGCCAAAGTGGCGGCAAACCGCAATGGCCGCCAAGGCATTGTAGACACTAAAATGTCCGGGAATATCAACGTCTACGCCAAACGAATAAGGCCCCTCCAATTCAAAATGCACGCCCAGATACCCCGGTCGGGAGAGCAGACGTTCCTCTTTTGCGCGCAATTGTGCTTCTTCATGGAACCCATAGGTCTCTAACTGGCAGGTATGTCCCTCCGTGATTGCCTGCCAATTTTCATCGTCCATGTTTACAATTCCCAATTCGCACTGCCGAAACAGGAGAGCCTTGCATGCACGATACTCTTCCAACGATTTGTGCTCATTTCCTCCGATATGATCCGGAGAAAAATTGGTAAACAATCCAATCGCAAATGTAAAACCTGAAACACGATGGTCGCGCAACCCAATGGAGGAAGCCTCGATCACCGCCGCCTGGCAGCCCTCGTCTGCCATTTCCCGCAGTGATCGCTGTACCTCATACGATTCCGGAGTTGTATTTTCTGTTTTGATGATCTTCTCACCAATTACCGTGCCGATTGTACCGATCAAGCCCGTTTTAATCCCTGCATCCTCCAAAATAGAGCGAATCATGTAAGAAGTCGTGGTTTTCCCTTTGGTGCCTGTAAGGCCTACCACACGTAAATCCTTGGCGGGATGTCCAAAATACGCTGCTGAGAGGACAGCAAGTGCATAACGGGTATCCGCTACCAACACGACGGTCACTCCCTCAACCTCGACCGCATGCTGGGCGATGACCGCCACTGCGCCCGCTTCTACAGCCTGTTTGGCATAAAGGTGTCCATCTACGTTGGCTCCACACAAACAGACAAACGCACAGCCGGGCTTGACCTTGCGTGAATCATAGACCAAATCCGCGATTTCCTTTTCAGTACTCCCGGTCGCTTGATACTCCAGTCCTTCCAGCAAATCTTTTAACAGCATATCGTTTCTCCGATGCGCCAACCAGGCGCTCCTTTCTGCACAAAATTGCTTCGATTCAAAACAGTTATGTTTATTCTATACTCAATAAGGAATATACCTTTTCTATTTCATTTTCATTCGTGAAGTCCTCCGCTGCAAGGGCATTGTGGAATTCTTTTCGCAACGCGGAATCCGTTAAGAGCTTTTCAAGCCCCTCTGCAATCCCTTCCGGCGTCATAGGGACAATCAATCCATTCTTTCCGGAGGTCACTTGATCCGCTGCTGTGGAGAAGTCTGTTAATAAAATGGGTTTACAAAGCACCATGGCTTCATCCACTGCGATCGATTTTCCTTCAAAGCGCGACGGCTGTAAGTATACCTCACACGCGCGCAAAAAGGGATATGGATTGGCCTGTTCTCCCAAAAAACAAACATTCTGTTCGATTCCCAGTGAACGCGCCTGCTCTTTCAAAGATTCCTCCTCTGGACCGACACCAATGATATACCAGCGGAACTTCAATCCTTTTTCTCGAAGAGCCGCTATCGCAGGCAGGGCCAGGTCCAACCCTTTCTGCGTAGAAAGCCGCGCAATCGTCAACACCCGGCTTCCTTGGAAGCCGTCCTTGAAATTCGCTGGCTCCTCCGCCATTTTCCGCAAAAAACGCGCCGAAATAATATTATAGATCACATGAAACTTTTCCTGAAATTCTGGAAAATTGTCCTCTAAAGCGGCCTTACATCCCTCTGACACCGTGCAAAGAGCGTCCAGTTGCTTTACATAGGGACGGTCAAAATCCTGATTTAAGCCCATCGCATTGTAATCCCCATGAATAAACCCGATCTTCCTCTTTGCCTTAACTTTTGTAACGGCATAATAGATCGGCTGTCCCTCCATAAAGGCAACAACTGCATCGTATTCCTTCTGAGCGGAATGTACAAAGTGCTTCTCAATCTTCCACATGCGCACCAGACGGTCTCCCATTCCTCCGGGAGTTTTCCCCGCGAAGGTCACCAACAGCCGGCAGATTGCTACAAGCGGATGGCCCTTTCTCAAAAGGGCGGTCAGCGCTTGGCGGATATTCAACTTATATTCCGCAGGGAACAAGGGCGGCAATAAATGCACCTGAGAAGGCACACGCTCCAGAAAAAGGCCCTCGTTGGCGAAAAGCTGCAAATCAACCTCGTACTTTGCAAAATCGAACAGGGAGAGCAAAGTCACCAAGCTTTTTTCAATCCCGCCGCTGTGCAGACTGTAGTTGATAAAAAGCACCTGCTTTTTCCGGGACATGTCGTTCCCTCCTTCGGTTATTTTTTTTGCGTATCACGGAACAGCATATGGGTATAAAACCGATAAAAGGCATAGACAACGGCTGGATTCCCCGTACGAATCACCCGCAGGAGCAACCGGTCTGACCGGTTCCCTTCCGCGAGATAATTGGAAGCCGCCGCCTCCTTGAGCAGCGGTGTATTCAATATCTCTTGGACCTCTGCCTTACGCTGCTTGGAATCCGCAGGGTTATGCGGACTAAAACAATTTACCAGTGCCGAGTGTGCTGCATTCCGAAGCAACCAGGCCAAGTGGCGCTCTCGATATTGCTCATACAACTTTTGCTTTTTCAGGAACTTCTGTACCAGCTGAAAACACTTGGTCAACATTTCCATCTTATGAGGGCGATAGCGGGTGCTGAGCGATACCGGATTATAGCGATAATGATAATAGGCGCCCTTCGCAAACACAATCTTCTCAGCCAACGCATGCGCCATAATCGATACGGGCAAGTCCTCCAACATGACCTCCTGCTCATTGGGATACAACAGATGGTTCTCGACAAACCACTCTCGCCGGTACAATCGACGCCAAGCACATCCTAACATCTCTGTTGTGCGCCAAGGGCTCCCACTCACCGAAGGACCGATCAATTCTTCCAGCAGCGCTCGATTGCGCTCTTCGTCCGATCCAGAAGCCTGTAGCGGAACACTGCAAGCACGGCTTTCCCCGTCAATTAAGTTCTCACGCATGTAATTAAAGACTACCAAGTCCGCCGAATGCTCCTTTGCTGCCGCATAGACGGTTTCCAGCATTTCCGGGTCCACCCAATCGTCCGAATCTACAAAAGCAAGGTATTCTCCCGTCGCACGGGCTACCCCGTAGTTGCGGGTATCTCCCAACCCGCCGTGAGGTTTATCCAGCACCCGTACCCGTGCATCATTCTCATAGGAACGGGCGATTTCCAACGATCCATCCGTAGATGCATCGTTTATCAACAATACTTCTATATCCTCCAATGTTTGGGACAAAATACTCTTTACACACTGGTCCAAGTATGCTTCTACATTATAAACCGGTACAATCACACTGACTTTCGGCAAATAAAAGCCCTCCTTTCCGCCTTCTTAAACACCAAGAAATACAAGGATGCGCTGCATCATTGCCTTCCAATCGTATTGTTCTTCTGCAAACGTACGCTCTTGTACGCTACAATCCGGCTGTCTACGGCAGCGCTCAACAAATGCGATCAACCGTTCCATATCTACAGGAGTATCGTCATTGGGCACTCGGAGAGCGAAAGGTTCCTTTCCAGTAAGACTGTCATCGTCGTATGCATAGAGAAACGGCAGGCCTGCAGCCGCATATTCACGCGCTTTCAAGGAGGAACAACGTGTCAGACCTCGCCGAAAACATCCCAGCGTAGAAATTCCCACATCCGCTGTGCGGTACGTGCGGTTGAGCGCATCACCTGTTTGAAAACCCGGACAAAGCACCTCTTTCTCCAAGCCCAGGGACTTTACCTGCGCCAAAAAATCCGGCATTTCCGTGCGGTCTCCCCCCACCAGAACAAAGCGCAATGGATGCCGCCCGCCTGCCTGCCGGTACGCCTGCATTCCCCGTAAAATACGGTCATACCCTTGCCACCACAGGGTGCCTGCCACCCCCAACATGGTGATAGGTTCCCCTTCCTGCTTTGGGGGAACAACCGGTATCGTATCCGTATCAATACCATTGTCCGCATTGATCGCTTTTACACCGAAAAAGTAGTCCGCATGATTTCCATAGAGCACAACGCCATTGACCAATCCCTTCAAAGATCCCCCTGATAGGCGGTCCCCCGCTATGTTGGCAGCAATCTTTGCTGCAGTTACTGCTCGGGCCTTTAGCCCCTCTGCGTATTGGAGGTTTCGTGCGTAATCCTTTAAATAAGGGTAATTGGGTATTTCTATTCCAATATGTCGCGTTCCCGCTCGTTTGGCTGCTCGGCATAAACGAATCGCATCAAAACTGATTCGGTCCAAACGAATATATAGCACATCAAAGCGATGCGAAGCCACATAGTCGGTTGCAATCTGGAAAAACTGTTTCATCACACGGCCTTGCCCAATCTGTACCTCGCAGCTGTCTGCGCCATAAAAACAAAACGTTCTTCCATTCCACAATGTGTAGGTCACATGATAACCTAACTTTTGAAATGCAGACGCCTGCCCGCGAATTTTTCGGGTAACGCCCAGATAAAGCGGTGCATCTTCCTGAAATGTGAGATACAGTAAGTTCATCGATGGCAAAGCCTCCTTTCTAGGGGACAGTCCCCTCTCTATTTTCCTTTTTAATTGTACAAATTATACCATCCTCCCCCAGAGAGGGCAAGTAGAATCTAACCGCACTGGCGGTTGAAATGCATGGGGCGGTATGTTATCCTAAACTTGCACACATCTTGATTGGAGGCATTTTCATGAAGACCTGTCTGGTTCTCCTCACAAAAACGTATCCTTTTGACAAGGGAGAAGAGTTCATCGAAGATGAGGTTCCTGTGCTGGCTAAGGCATTTGACCGGCTGTTTATTGTTGCCACCAGCACCTCCGATACCCCAGAACAAACCCGTTCGGTCCCAGCAAATGCAACGGTTTTTCATATTCCCGCAAGCCATGTCAAACGGGCCCTGTTGAGAACCGCGTTCTCCTATCTTCCCTTCACTCAGTGCAATGGATATGCTGGCCCGGAAGAACGTGCAGCTGTCCGAGGTTCTTTGAAGCGCCGGGGATTCCTAACCTACTTTCTGGCAAAGGCCGATGCTGTTTACCGTGCGGTCTCTAAAAAGTTAGAGGGGTGTGATTTGGAGCATTGGGATGGAGTCACCTTTTATAGCTATTGGTTTTACGATACTGCGCTTGTAGCCGTCCGTTTGCGGGATTGTTGTAAAGCAAAAGCAACACGTGCAGTTAGCCGCGCGCATCGCTACGACCTCTATGCAGACCGCAATGCGACCGGTTATCTGCCTCTTCGCCCTTATCTTTTGAAGCACATCGACCGCGTTTACCCCTGTTCAGCCAATGGAAGCCAGCTGCTGCAAAAAAGTTATCCAGCCTACCGCGACAAGGTAGAGACTGCTTATCTGGGCACCCGTGACTTTGGCCTCTCTCCAAAACCGCAGGAAAACCAATTACAAATCGTCAGTTGTTGCCATATCTCTCCAGTCAAACGTGTAGAGCTTCTAGCACAGGCACTCTCTCTTTTGGAGAAAAGTGGCCTGAAGCTTCGATGGACTCATTTTGGCGGAGGGGATGGGCTGGAAGCATTGCAAGCCTATGCAAAGGAACATCTTTCGTTTATGGATTGTCAGCTTGCAGGGCCCATTCGGAATGAAGATTTGATGGCCTATTACCGGCAACATCCAGTGGATATCTTTATCAACACCAGCAGTTCTGAAGGTCTTCCAGTCAGTATCATGGAGGCCTGTTCCTTTGGAATTCCCGCTATTGCTACGGACGTAGGTGGTACCTCTGAAATCGTCTGTGAGGGAAAAACCGGCTATTTGCTCCCCATGGAATTCGAGCCCTCTGTTCTTGCTCATCATATCACTGCCTTTGCGCAACTTTCCCCTGCGGAACGCCAGGCACTGCGGGCCAATTGCCGCCGTATCTGGGAAGAACACTTCTTTGGAGAACACAATTTCACCCGCTTTGCCGCTGCAATCCAACCCTGATAGAAAAGACAGCCTCGGACCTCCGAGGCTGTCTTTTCTTTATGCTTGAACTTCAATATATGCCTTAAAAATAAAACCATCCTGTCCTTCGTAGGTAATCTTAACCCAATCGCCAGAACTACCGTCTGTATCCACTAAAAAAGTATCCCCCAAGTAGGCTCTACCGATTGCCTGGCTGGTCTGGTCAGGCGCACTACGAACATTCGCATAACTTCCTTCGATGATATTGACAATTCTCCCAATGGTCAGATGCACATCTGGTAAGGCGGGCAATGCCGCTGGGATGAGAGAAGGCTCCTCTTCTGCTGGGGAGGAGGACGCCGGAGCGGAATTCTCTGAAGACGTCTCTCCCTCCTCACTATTTCCAAAACAGCCGGTAAGCAGGAACAGACTTACTACCAACAATAGACAGAAAAACCGTTTCATAGAACGCCTCCCCACATATTTCAATGACATTTAAACAAATTATACCACCAATTGGCAGAATTGTGCAACCGCTCCAATACAAAAATTCCAAAAAATACTGCCTATCGATTATATTTCCGAAAATTGCGCCTTGTATTCCAATAACGCATCTTTTGTTTTGCCCAACGGAAGAAGTCTCCGCCAAAAAAGAGCAAGACATTCAATAGGGACATCAGAATTGCCGCCCTAGAAGCCCAGGTACCAAAGAGGAACGCACCAACATAGTAAATTAGATTAATTAACGCCAAATATTTCACCTTGATTGGCAAAATAAAGAATAGCAACAATTCAAAATCGGGATAAAGTGCAGCAAAGGCTAAAAAAAGGGACAAATTCAAAAAATGATTGACTCCATAGCCGGTGACCCATGCGGCCAAAATTGACCCTAGTACGCCGCAAAGATAATAAACATTGAACCGAAAGGCTCCCCATTCGCTTTCCAAAGCGTTGCCCAGTAGACAATAAAAATAGAGATTGAATAAAATCCAAAACGGAGAACTGGAGGGGGGCAAAAAGATAAATGTGATCAAACGCCAAATTTGTCCCTGTGCGACTAACCCCATATCAAGTGCCAGTAGCGATTGAACTGGCGCCCCTGGAAGAAACAGATCGATTAAAAAAATCGCCAGCATTATACCAGAGAGATAATACATCAAATGAGGAATCGCATAGCGGCCAAATTTGTAGTCAAGATGATTCAGCCATTTCATGGATAACACCTTCCTTATCTTTCAAGTCTCGGTCAAAATGATTGGATTCATACAACCAACCCCTCTATCCCCTCAGATTCGGGCTAAAATCGGGTATACTAACAACAAATTATTTGAAGGAGGTATCGCTATGCAATTTGATTCGTCCGATCTGGAAAACATCTGTGAAGCTCTACACCAAATGGAGTTTCGTTGTATCAGAAACATTCATCTGATTGAAGATGCACAGCTCATTTCAACAGATGCAAATTCTCAAGTGGAACTGAGCTTGTTGCGGAATCAGCTGCAACGATGCCACACAACTATGGAAAAAATAAAACTTTTCGGAAATTCCGACCAGCATTGATCGTTCCTCAATCTTCGTCTAACACGACCTCATCCGCAAGGTCTGCAATTGCAGCAAATAATGCCTGTGGGTCCTTATGAGTATCGCGCAATAGATCTGTATCCTCTTTATCATTCCCCCATACCGAGAAACGCCCATCGTCCTGACGGACAACTTCTAATTCCGTATACTTCTCATATCGATGTGGATCGAACTCTTTTTGTCCGCCGAATAGTCGATTGATTGCATCCCACTTGTGAGTCCTAAAAAAGTATCGTTTCATCCGCTTTTGCTTCCTTTCTATCCTTTGATTCTTTTCGGACACCAATCCTCTTCTATCGAATAAAATATTGGTGGAGGTGTGAATCATGGTTGTAAAAATGAACGTCTACCACTGTATGAACCCCAAAGAGAACCCTGAACCTCAGTGGATGAGGCGCCCCAAAAATGCGGGCGATCCCCAAGAGGATCTAGTCAAACGGTTTAAAGAGTCGCCGGACTCCTTTTTCCCTTCTTTTTATCCACCCACAAAGCCCGATTCCGAAACATAAGCGCCAGCTCTGAAAGCCTTCTTTCCGAAAAAGGGAAAGAAGGCTTTCAGAGGACTCATCCGTTTTGGACGCTTATGGCCGCACAAAATGTCCTTTTGTTCGAACTTTTGAGATTTAAAACTCTGGCATGATAAAGAAAAAAGAGAGCCAAAACAGCTCTCTACAGGATGGGGTCAAGTCCCCGAGGAATAGAAAAAGGTCGTACCATCCACAACCTTACACCAATCGGATCGCTCCAAAATATCCAGAACCTCGCTGCGCTTTACTTTTCCGCCCAGGGCTTTCGTCACCTCAGGCATACGAATCAGGCGGTCTGGATTCTGTTTAAAAAATGCTTCCAACTGTCCTTCCAAATTGGAGGAACCCTGTGCCTTCTGCGGCGTTGTCGCTGGTCTAGAAACACGCCGGTCGATTAAGAAAGCCTCTGTATGCTGTTTGACATACATAAGAAACATGGTCTTGATTCGACTTACCAAGCGCGGTTGAAGACCCTCTGATGCTGCAAGTTGATCAAATCTGCACCGAGCCAAATCCGTCATCGTTTTGTAATGGTGCCGCTCACAATAAAGAAGAAACGGCCGATAGATCTCCCCGGAATAAATTTGCTCGATTTCGTCCACAATAACATTCCTTTCCTAACTTAAAGTCGTGCGAGAAATCATTATACAGGAATCAATCGAAATCTGCAAGCATTTTCCAAAAAAACAGGAAACAATGGATCGTTTAAACAGAAACGTCCTCTACAACCGATGGTTCTATAGCCACTGAAATGCTCATTTGACGAAAGATTCATTTCCCCGCAGATGTTGCCGAATCTTCTCCAACACATTCAAATATCCTCGCTCATAACTTCCTGCCGGCACCTGTTGAAAAACCACCTCAACATTTAAACTTTCAAGCAAAGAGTGCAGCTGTAAAAAGCTTTCCCTTTCTTCTCCCACATGGTAAAATACAATGCGATTCTTTATAAAGGAAGCCATCCCGCGGTAATTCGCATTCATCAGGAAAGCCCGATACGTCAGCAGCCACCAGACGTCCACCTCCACCCGATCCAACCCATAGCCAACGAAAAA